>ENA-OREC01001828-OREC01001828.1-marine-metagenome-genome-assembly--contig:-NODE-1828-length-11215-cov-14.240169_pt1 | contig 11215 bp, 7 predicted proteins | sample MGYA00248626_ERZ508543 | MGnify/ENA primary metagenome ERZ508543 (study PRJEB26211, sample SAMN05518279) | marine metagenome | isolation source: Puget Sound, Washington, USA | host: Bankia setacea... | reverse complement strand
GTGGATCATACTTTCAGGTGGATCATGCTTTCAGGTTGATCATGCTTTCAGGTGGATCATACTTTCAGGTGGATCATACTTTCAGGTGGATCATACTTTCAGGTGGATCATACTTTCAGGTGGATCATGCTTTCAGGTTGATCATGCTTTCAGGTTGATCATACTTTCAGGTGGATCATACTTTCAGGTGGATCGTACTTTCAGGTGGATCAGACTTTCAGGTGGATCATGCTTTCAAGTGGATCATACTTTCAGGTGGTTCTTACTTTCAGGTGGATCATGCTTTCAGGTGGATCATACTTTCAGGTGGATCATACTTTCATTAAATTTTACAACATAAGTCATCAACGCAGCACTTACAAAGTAAAATACTCAACGTCAAAAAAAGAGATATCTTATAAACAGTGCATAACAAAACTGACCTGGAATAGTATGAGGAAACATAAAAACAATAGACTTTTAGAGATGGGCTCAGCAAAAATAAAAATACAGTAAAGTTCCACTATTAAACGCAATAAAAAGACCAGTGTTCACTAATTTAACCACTTACATTTGTATTTTAAATAAAAAATCGCTGATATCAATGTGATTGAGTCTTGCTATTAAAGGTTGAGATTCTAATTTTGAGGTATTATGTACTAGGATAGCACTTGAAAACTATAATAACTAAACTATAAGGAATGAAAGATCTGAAATTATTGTAAGAAAAAAAAAATATTTTACCTGAAAGTAAGAATGGAACCTTTAAGACCTACTCGCTATTTATTCCACTTCTTGTTGGTCTCAGTGATGATCCTAATAGAAGAAATTCACTTTATATTAATTAAAGTGAACCCAAAAATTCATTTCTAAATTCTACTCAATAGCACTTGACACTTTTACTGCTCAATTTGACAGTTGAAACAGTGTAGAGAGCGAGATTGAGTTAGATTGATTTTACTGTACTTTGCGTTTGTGATCTTTCTGTAGACTATACAGGAAACAAGATGGTAGTTGAAGGATTTCACTGTACTTAAATAATTATGTTGGCATACTTTGTAGATAGAACAGTACACATGATGGCATTTAACACTCCAATCCCAAGGTCATGAGAAAATCGTCAATTATTTTCAGATTTTCATCAGCATCTTGCATGTCACTATAAGTCTGTATAAAGTTGGTGATATGGAAGCGAATACTGTCTATGATATCAATAGTGTCGGTGTCATCTCTGTCATGTACTTCTGCCACATCACCAAGAACTAGATCACTGAACTCTTTACGCTGCAAAACCTGGAAGTACACAAAATAAATATAAAACAGTAAAACCTAAGAACGATGAAGCTGAGAAAATATACAACAGCAAATTGTAAGATATTTCAAAGAAAACTCAATAAAAAGTTACAGCTGATGTTAAAGTTATATTTGAAACAAAAACTCAAAGCTAAAGCAAGAACTTCAATTTGGAAACATCATATTTAAGATCGTGTCCTGTAATTGAGTTAATCACAACTGCAATCATTTTTCCAAATCAGAATAAACCATTTTAAGAGTTACGGCATTTGCAAGCCAGTATTTATCCGTCGTTTAAATGATTTATTATTATTTGTTTATTTGCTGCATAAGCTACATGAACATTTAGGCAAAAACAAATGTAGCATGATAATAATTTAATTAACTAGTTTTACCTGATTTATATTGTTGGCCATAAACTCTGCACATTGGTCTTCTAACCGTGGCAAGTTAAACAATCTTGCTGTTCTTGTAACCATGACAACATTCTCAACATGCAGGTACTTTGCCATGGTATTTGCACAGTAACGTTTCAACCCTGGTAACAAGAACAAGTCTGCTGCACACATTACATCATACACATTCTCTTTTGTAAGCTTGAATGGAAAAGGTTACGAAGAAGTTATAGATGCGCCTTTGTTTCTACCTTCTCATTAGCATTTAATGTGATTGTGTACACATCTAAAGTACACAATGTCACAGTATTCATTACGAAAAAGATACCCATACTACATGTAGTAACATTAAAATGGTTAGCTATTGTAAATTGAGCTTTTATCATGAGCTTAGCAAATGTATAAATATATCAAAAGTTTGAAAACAAGCTATTGGAAGTCTTTCTGTCACTATTAGCATAATAAACAGTAAATTTCTGAAATAAACATATTCGTGAAAACTGAATTTAACCAAGAAACGTAATCTCTAGTCTGAACAATCAATAAAGGATTTGCCAAAGTCTAAAATGTTTTTTTTTATCACGTAATATACCATGTTTTAATGTAATACAACCGTTACGAACATCTTTCTATCACACTAGTCTAATATAACCAGAGCTAATATAACCAGAGCTGTGACATGCTAGAAACCCTGGGAAAGCGTAGTGACAGGTTCATGCCCACTATAAAGCCCGGTGATAAAAAAATCTTACGCTCGTTGTCATTTTATTATCAACTTTTATGAAATTAGTTCTGGAAACATTATAAAGCTTGCAAAAGGCTTTCCTAGTGACATTCACTTAACTCATTATAAAAAGTTGATGTAATGAGAATTCATGTAAGCTCCTATATGTGTTGGATATTGTTGCATCTTACCTCACACCAGTCTTGATACAGATAGTACATCACACACACAAATATATCCACACTGACATCACGTAGCTCCAACACAGGAACTTGTTCTTCTGTTTTTACACTCTCACCAAAATAATCGTTGACCAATGCTTGAAAGTAATCACTACGGCCACAGAAAAATGCCTGCAAATACAATTACAAAATGTCACTAGCTCAAAATTATTTGTACATTACATGTATATATGAGTGTAAAATTCTGAATTTTCTTAGCAAATTGTGTTCTCTTATGTTATTGTTGAATCAGCACCATATAATCTCTTTATGCATGTAAAACCAATGAAAACATATTCAACTGTACCTAACAAACATAAACTATTCCTAGTTCAATTAAATGATGATTAAAAAAAATAGCTTTCGATGGACGAGTATGAACATGATTGTACATTTAATTATTCCTCCAGGGTTTTATTAAACTTGTATAAGATACATGATGTGTCAGGGGGAATGAGTTCTTTGTACATGAGTATATTAAAACATTAAAACTTCTTAAAAGTTCACCTAAAGCAATCCATTAATATTACATGTATAATACTTACTTTATGGCAGTAGAATTTATGAGATTCAACAATGAATACAATGTCTGCATACTTCCAGGAAAACTCTGGCTCAAATGGTAACTCTCCTGAACCCTGCAAAGAACAAGCATTAACTTACAACACCAAATCCAAACTACAGTGGCACCTTGGTAATAAGGCCACCCTTTATCAAACAATTGAGTCAGGAATTCTTAGGTTTCTGGATCTGGATACCCTCTTACTTAAGCATCCAAGCAAACCATAAAGTTCACATTCATTTTGTGATCTTATTAACTCTAAAACAGCTGATTTGGTCCAAAAAAGTAAATATGCCATACAATACAATAATAATAAAATAAGTTAGAAGAAACATTCAACACACTGAGAAAAGTCCTGGCTTAGTTACCATGTGTCTATTCAATTTAAGGATACAGTTATAACATGTGAGATTTGAATGTGTTAACTACTGCACTAGTCTTCATGGTGATATATCAGGCCTTCATTAAAAGATTAAGAAAGACATGTAATGCTTACTAGTCCGTAGAAATATTTTGTTCCTTGGCTATTGTGAAATGTCCAATATTTTTACTGGAGCATCTAAATATTTTCAATCATGGCCTCTAAGGACCGGCCTCTTTTACATAGACTGCTTCACTTACTATTGAGCAGAGTTCCTGAGGTAGAGCTGCGTCTGCAAGAGTTCCATAGTTTAACTGTAGCTGCCATTTGTCTGTTTGTTCCACAAACAATGATGTGACATGTACACCAGGTTTGGAAGATTCTACAATACAAGATGCAGATACTTTTGTGATACATGTACATCAAAAGCTGTTATTTGTGAAGTAGTTGTGTACATTTTTAAAGAACGATCTTCCAGAAAACCACCTCAACACCAAGTCCATCATTTCAGTCTCAAATTGTTCCGTAACAAAGACATCTCTTTATCAAAAAACTACATTTTAACAGTTTTCAGGGAGAAGAATTGGCTTCCTCCTATATGTGTTCCAAGTGATACACGTTTTATAAATCTAGGATGAAAGTGGAAAGTGTTTCAAGAACTATTGAATGAAGAAACAGATCTAACTCTGTTTGCATTCAAGATTTTACATGTGCTTGCAAAATTCCACATGCTCTACACCTGATAAAAGATCTCCACCTTGAATGTTAGTGTATGATTCTAAATTAAATGATTTTCAAAGACACCGTTGTTTATTTGATTTAAAGATGGTTTATTCAATACTACAGGTATAGGAGTATGCAAAAACATCTTACCAAATTCATACAGTTGTTTGAGTCTTTCCTCTACCTGAGCTATCAGTTTATACAGTTTACACTGCTTGGCTAAGGTGACACATGAGTCAATATCTTGGAGAGGCACTTCCATTTGACCTATACAATATGTAGATACACTTTATTTATAAATGTGCAGACACAAAATGAAGGTAAATTGGTATCGGCCTCGATATTCATAAAAAGTACTGATCAGGGCACCAAAAATCAACTTCTCCTATCACCCTGACCAGTGGTTTTGGATGCAGGACTAGAAATTTTGAAAGCTGTAAAACCTGTAGCGTATTCTTGTTTTTTTACCATAACCGTTTACATGCAGGATGAGAAGAGATTTTAAGAATTTTCTTGCCCTGCTGTTGTTTAATGTATAGTTATCACTTAGCTGAGCTGAAATCAAACAGAAAAGGCTAACACACCTGAGTAGAGATATTCTAAAATCTGCTCAAAGGCTTCTGGTACTATCTGTAAGTAAACAAAACTCATTTTAGAAATTTGCTATAGCTAGTACACACTTGCAGCTGATATTGTATAAAAGAATCAACATGTACAATTATAAGGCATAACTGAATAAGGTGTCTTAATTCTTCTGTTCCTATACCTTGAGTCTGAATAGATGGTTAATGTTTGAAATAAATACACAGAGAAGACTTGAAGTGCTCCTAGTAAAAGTGAAGTTCAAATATGTTGACTTGCAGTGTGCGTGTGTATATCAATTATCTTGTACATATCAAGGATTGAATGGATAACCGTCATAACTGCATTCTATTTTTATTTATAGTTACAGCAGTTTTCCATCTAGCCCAAGCATTTATAGTAGTGTATGAGGATGGATTTTAATTCCAGTCCTAAATGACAAGGCACTCACCATTTTATGTTTGAGGTACACTTCTTTCCTGCCCTTCCATCGGGTCCTAAACAGTTCTGCAAAGTATGGACTACGGGCACTAAGAATACATCTGTGGGCGGGTAGTAGCTCTCCGCGGATGTTAAACACAATGTCCTGGTGCATGCCTGCCTCGCGTAACCTAAAGAACAATGCAGCAAAGGTTGCTATTTAGACCACTTTTAAAATACTTAGACTGGTTAGCTATTTTCCCAAGCATCACATTTTTTTGCATTTTGGTCTCACTGTTAGGACTAATTTTTTGTCAGTCTCCAGAGAAGTCCTTACTAGCAGAGCTTAATTGAATAAAGCAAGAATTAAATTAGTTGACCTTAATTTAGAACAGTTTCCAAGTAGTAAGAAATAAATTTATGGGAAATTAAATAAAGGTTGTACATTACCCACCAGACAATAAGGAGTATACAACCCTTATATTTATATTGACATTGATATTAAGTCTTTTCTTTGTTACACATGTATCTACTTTACACAGTCTCATATTCATTTTGGCAAAGATTTAATAAATTTACTATACATATAGCATGGTTTTTTCTTGTGTTTTTTTTCCATATATATATTGACAACTAACCAATACCTCAAGACTTCTAATTTGTTTCAAGCGTTATTGCATAGACTTTTAAAATTAGAAGAAGTGAACACAGCAGAGATTCAACTTTGAATGGTCCAAACAAATATTTGGTCCAAACAAATATTTTGTTCTTTGCCTATTGTGAAATTTCAACTTTTTTAACTGGACTAACTCCTTTTTTACCAGCTATGACCTACAGATCAGTGTCTTTTGCATAGCCTGGTTAAGTGATTAGTGATAGACTAAAAGATGAGTTTACTTTCTCAGGAACTCTTCATACTGATCTCTTCTCATCACTCTAGAAGACACCATGTTATAGGAGAGGAGCAGCTTCTTGATTGTATCTGTAAGAGCCCCATACAAACAACGCTCTCCATCAAAAGTGTTCTTCTCACATCTAGCTCCTGTAACCAAGGTGATAAAAGACAGAAATGGTAAAAGACTGGCAACTTTTACTGGTCTGAAAAAATATTTGGTTCTTTCCGTTGAATTTGAACTATGTTTACTGGACCAACACAATTTTTACCAGTCATTAGCTAAGAACCAGTGTCTTTCACAGAGACTGATAATATATATATCACCCTTTGCAGAGTTTTAATGAGGGTAGAGAACTATATAAGGGAATTAAAAACATAAAACTTGTAAATGCAAATATATCACACACCAAATATAAACAATTAGGGTTATTGCACTTTCATATTGATACTTAATGTCACAGGTGGTCCCTTTGCTTATTTTGATAACTGGAGTGATCTGCTAACAATATATAATTATGTAGATACAAATGTATTGAGCCAGCCTTATGTAATTGTCAAGAGTAGCATGTTACTGACCTTACAAGAGAATTTGTTTATATGCAAGTACAAATGGTAGATAGTCTGATATGATATGGACAATGATAATAAATAATAAATAAGCATCTAATTTTGAATTCTCAAATATTCTTACCAAATATATGTAAATGTGTTGAATACACTTAAATCAATTTCTAATTGGTCACTTTATAAAATATGATAGTATGCGACATATTCAACCAATGTATCTAAAGTTTTGTTACTGTGTATTGTACACATCAATTTATCGATTAACGGAAAGAAAAAAACGTTTCCATGTACAAAACTGTCCATGTGGAACGGTGAGTGTGAAAATAGATTGCTGTAGATGCATCACCAGGAGGATGTATTGAAACGACATTAAATACGACTTGATTTTATTTTGCAGTTTTTGTTTCAAGGGTGTCCGTTTGTTAACCCTTTAATATAAGTTTGTTTGTGTGATCAAATTTCAATGAAGTTTTGTTTTATATGTTAAGAATAAATTGTTGTATTAAACTTTGATTTGGTTATCTGTATTTTTTCCCGAATACTTTTCCTAAAATAAAACAAAAACTAGGTGGCCAATTAGAAATTTGTTTAAGTGTAGAGTAATAGATGTTTACTTACCATTTTCCAATAGAAATTTGACCACATCTTCATGTCCACATAAGCAAGCATAGTAACTGAAATGGAAATGGCTGCCGTATTTCAGATTTGTGGAAAACTGCTATGATGTTAATAAAGAGCAGACAGTGTTCAGCCATGAAAGAGTCAACGACAAAACATTGATTCTAATGGCCTTCAAATAATGTTTCACTGTAAGTCTCTTTGTAACTGTAGTAAGAGTAGTAGCCTTAGAGAGAAGCCATGACAGTTTTCTGAGAGGAAAAGCAAAATCAAAATGAACAAAAAATGAAAAAGTGACCTTAAACCAAATACACCAGGCTCATGTACCAGGCTCATGTATCAGAAGAACTTCCAACTCATCAGCTTGGTTTAATGACAGAGACAATAAGAGTCTTACAAACTATGATACACCTCTAGGCTCAATGTTATTATGTTCATATAGAAGAAAGAACTATTGTGTACATACAGTGGTGTACTGTCCCATTTATCTCTGATGTTTACTTCTACTTCCTTCTGTTCCACCAAATACCTGGAAAATGAACCAGTGTGAGATCAGTAAGACAAAAATACGGTCAGTGATACAAAATAATAAGTTCTTACAAATGTCATCTTAGTAAAATACTGACATTAGTTCTTTATTGAAAACCTGGCATTTGTGATAATTTTTGTTTGGTCAAATGCAAGGTTTCTTCACTTTTAATGAAACTGTTCGTTTAAAAATCTGTCCAGGCTTCATTTGCATCTCATTTACATATGCACATGCACATCAACGATGGATGATAGGAACATAAATGTAATGGATAAAATCTGGGATAGAAAATCCTTCGAAGTCGGAGATCATTGGCCGTTGTGGTGGGGATGAAAAAATGAATGACCACGCAGAACCGACAAAAGTCGAACGCTAAAAAACTCCTTTATTAAAATGATTTTTTATGACTATTCATTTAATACCAGAAAAAAACACAAAAAACATTGCCATCAGATGATTCAGGTATAGAACACGTAATAAGGTGAACAGACCCACCGACATCAAACCTATGTCTGAACATTCAGTTAAAGCAATAACTTTCGGAAACATGCATTAGTTGTTTTGATAGAACAGACAAAAATACATCGCCATGCGCAACAAACGAACGTTGACATACTTTAAAACAACTTTAGCAGCTGACCTCATTCACATGTTGGGTGATAAAAAAAATTGCTCAAAATATATTCCGATATTTGAGCTGTTTCATAGTGTAAACAATCCGTTTTAATGCTGCCCATTACTGATTTAGGTGAAAATGTTTATTTATGATACGGTTTGTTTTAAAAATAGTTTATATCCCGCAGTAGGGTCATTTCGACCTAGGGTATTAACTGACGGTATCCAATTGCACCGTTTCCGCTTTTCATTTGAGCACGCTCCGCCTTTATCACGTGATGTTTTGTTTACAAAACCAACGATATATAAATAAAGTAAATAAACCAATACCACACCACACATATAGATTTTCTCATACTTTACCCAAGCCCAAAATTTCCCTGTTTAATTCCCCTGATTTAACACAAAATTACCATTAAAAACATATTGAAAAATTGTCTGGTAAAACACGCTTGTCAAATCAATGACGTCATTTGATGTTTGTAAAATGAAAATATAATGCTCCGGAAAAAATAGGTGTTAAAAGTCGATTGATTTCTTAAAATTGTCTGGAAGATTTTAAAGTTATATGAATCAATACGTCTAATTTACAAAATACGAAACTTTCTTACCAACGGTCTTGAACTATTTGCCATATGGCATAAATGTTTAGTTGTCACAGATCACAGATGTGAAAAGTGGGTTCTTATGTCATCTTGTAACCAAAATAAGGTAAGAGAAATGGTGACCCATTTGGGTACACATTTGCTTGCATTTGACACATCAAAAATTATCACAAATGCATGGTTTTTTATTAAGAACCAGATTGCATGGTTTTCTATGAAGAACTACCCAAAAGACCAACTCATCAATGTTTGACTGCATACCTGTCAAGTCTCACGGTTTTGCCGTGAGTCTCATGATTTTGGCAATGAAATCACGGTCTGACAACGTAATTTCTCACGCATTTCAATTAAAACAAATTTTTCACAAATAAATACTATAGTTTAATGAATAAATTGGTAAAACCATTAGTTTGTGTATAAGTTGTGTCTGACAAACTTAAAGACTTCAATTGTGTGACCCGTGGAAAACAACATAATAACAGGTATAAATGTATATCCCACAATTCTTTAGGGATACAAGCCTCAACTATCCCTAAAAACGGATTTATATAAACAAATGCATGAATTTTACTGTTTTTAATTTCTCTTTCATTCGGAGTCATATCCCCGTCTATCGTATGAACCCACTATTCACATCCAGGATCTGTGACAACTTGTTTACTAAACATTCAACCAGCATGGCATATATTTCAAACCACTGGTAAGAGAGTTTCGTATTTTGTAAATTTGACGTCTTGATTTATTTAATTTTGAAATCTTCCAGACACTTTTAAGAAATCAATCCACTTTGACACCTATTTTTTCGCGAGCAGTATGCTTTCATTTTATAAACATCAAGTGAAGTCATTGATTTGACATAACTGTGTGTTTTACCAGACGATCTTTCAACATATTTTGAATGGTAATTTTGTGTTAAATAAGGGTATTTAAAAGGGGACATTTTGGTCTGAGGTAAAGTATGACAAAAGCTATATGTGTGTGGTATTGGTTTATTTTCTTACCATACATATGTCCATTTTTGAATATTTTGTGCTGGACGATATATTGGTGACTTTGTTAACAAAACATCACATGATTAAGGCGGAGCAAGCACAAACGAAAAGTGGAAACGGTGCAATCGGATATCGTTAGATATTACCCTAGGTCGAAATTACCCTTCCGAGTGATAAAGTTTATGTTAAAAATAGTTTATTTGAGTTTGGCAGTGCATTAATTTGGTTTCACAATTCAACTGGCCTTGCTACGTGTTTTAACGTAATAGTGAAGAACCTTGCATTTCACACATCAGAAGTTATCACAAATGCATGGTTTTCTATGAAGAACTAATTAAGGTTTATCTGAGCCTCGACAGCTATGTGACTGAGTTTGTTCGCCAGTCAACATAAAATGCATGCTAAATATAAAATATTACATAAGTCTGGATAGGTCTCCTCGCTTGCAGCATAAAATTAATTCGTGGTTGTCCATTTCTACAACTTTGTGCAATACCAAAGTCGATTTGACAGTTCGCAGTTGTTTGGGTTTGTAGGATCGCTTACTTCATTTATACGTGAACTAATTCTATTTTTTTTTACAGTACAGTTTTTTATAGTACAGTTTCACTCTCGAGTAGATTAAAAGATAAAGGAAAGTCTATGTATTTTGTAAAGGTTTTAATGAATATAGTTTGCATTATTTGTAGTAGAAACTATAACCTAAAGAAATTAATCGTATATGGTATGTAAGCGATATTACCTGTACATATAGTCACATGATTGTCATGTGATCAGTTAAAATGGCAGACGCCGATGTCGGTTTTAGTGTACCGCAGTTATTTGTGTTAGTTTGTATAGTTTACTCGATGATACATATTTTGAAACAGATCTTAAAGAGGCGGAATAAAAGCAGATGTGAAGTGATTATTTTTACACGCTATCCAGTTCCGGGAAAAGCAAAAACACGACTGATTCCTGCATTGGGTGAGAATGGTGCAGCACAGTTACAGATTCACATGGTAACACACTTCAGGCACTGCATATATTCTTTCGTGTAAACATTATACCTATACCAGTCTCATCTGGAGTACCTCAGGGGTCTGTGCTAGGACCACTTCTCTTTCTAATCTACATAAATGATCTTCCTATGAA
>ENA-OREC01001827-OREC01001827.1-marine-metagenome-genome-assembly--contig:-NODE-1827-length-11217-cov-14.268223_pt1 | contig 11217 bp, 6 predicted proteins | sample MGYA00248626_ERZ508543 | MGnify/ENA primary metagenome ERZ508543 (study PRJEB26211, sample SAMN05518279) | marine metagenome | isolation source: Puget Sound, Washington, USA | host: Bankia setacea... | reverse complement strand
ACAACTGAGCACATGTACAAACAACTGAGCACATGTACAAACAACTGAGCACATGTACAAACAACTGAGCACATGTACAAACAACTGAGCACATATACAAAAAATATCACCATGATTAGTTGGAGTACATTTAATATCTAAAACATCTTTAGGTATCAACCCCAGGGCACGAAACTTATCAAAAACTACTCGTCCTGCTTATCATGGGTATGGCAAACAAGAAAATTGCACTCGTCCTGAACACAAAATCACTCGCCATGGAGATAGGAAGAGTTGAATTTTCAGGTCCTGGCCTCACACATCCATACATTATGATTTGCATTCTGGTTACATATTTTTTCATAAGATTACGAGTCAGTAATTTCATGTTTGGATATTGTTTAGCTTTGTGTAGCTTTCTGTTGTCTTTTTAATAGTGTCGTTTAAAAGTGTTTTTTTCTTACTTGCTGCGTTTCTTTAAATGAGTGAAATGTTGTTGTTTTTCCTTATATCACCATTCTACTATGTCGTGAAACTGTAATTTTTCGAGTTCATTTAAATATCATTTCTATTGTACATTGGATTATTTGATGTTGGCTGGAATCTGGATCCCTCTGCTGGGTCATTGTAATCCATGGTTCCACGATATTTATGTCCCTTCCTTCTGTGTCTGTAAGCCGTTATAATGACTATTACAAGCACAAGGGCGCCACATCCTGCTGCAATGCCTATAACAATATGGAGCTTGTCTGGAAAAAAAGAATGAGAAAATACTGAAATACTGAAGTCGAATTAAAACAGTCCTTCCATAATTAGACAATCTACATATTAATTCAAATCATGTTTAGTAAATGTAATTGATTTGTACATACTCAATAAAATGAATACAAAAAAAACCCACACAGTTTTGCAGTTATGGCTTATTTGCAACTATTACAGGAGACTTGTTATAGTTAATTATCGATATACATTTACAGAACACGTGTCCTTAAAATCAGGTCCATATTCATCCTTGTTGACAATATTGTGTTGCTCCCATTACACTAGAGTTAATTAGGAATTAACAATGAATGTCAGTGTACTTACCGGTTCCTCCTTTTCCATTGTCGTCATCTACTGCATTTCTGGAAACGTTAAAAAGATTGTTTTTATCTGGACAGTCTCAATCCACGAGTAATATAATTGTAAGTTACACAACGTCTTACACAAGTTACTTTGCGGTCTCAATTTAAGTTAAACGACACCTTTTACGAGTTTAGTGCATACTACATTTCAAAACACAAATAACTTTTAACTTTAATAGTAGTATTTTAGTTAATGCGTATTTATTTTAGTTTGGTTGTGAAAGAAGCAATTCCAGTAGTGCCTATCCGTTCCTAGAGCCGGTTTGAACCAGTACTTAGCAACGAGTGTAACTTTTTCTAAACACGGAGCAGCACCTTTTTGTAAGAATAGTGTCGGTACATTCTAGTTGTGGAAATGATCAAAAACTACGAAGATACAAACCTGCAGACTGGCTTTCCCCCATCTAGAACACATTCAGTATCTGCATCTACACATGGACTAATTGAAGTATAAACATCACAAGCATCGTTGACTGAAAATATAGTTAGATTAGAGTGTCAATTAGCTATTACTTTTTATGATATATAGTGTACATTTTTGTAGATAAACAGTGTACCTTTAAAGATATATAATTAGACAAGCAGAGATCTTATTGATAAATAATAACTCATCAGTATTAGTAGATATTACAGACAATCGACGAGCTATGACGTGAATATGATGTTTGAACAACTGTTTAAAACTGAAAGAAAATAGGCTGAAACAAAATATAAATGCATATGTCAAGACAGTCTCACAGACTGACGGTAATCAATATAAGGCACATCACCATGCCGTAGTCAGTTTGGTTAAACAGCAGTAAAACTTGTCTAAAGATGTATACACATTTCCTCTACCTTTTTCAAGATCAACTGTTAGATGAGACCACCTGGCCTCAAATACCACTGCATTTTGACTGCTTGATAAATCAACAATGTTTTCCAACCTGCATACAAAGACATCATGTCCACTAAGACAATTTAAATGTTCCATTAATGATCGTTGGTTAATGAGTTGTATTCATATAGATACTGCGAGAGATGGATTTGAAAGTATTCTAACTTCTTAGTACTTTGTTATGAAGAACCCTTTTATTTTCTTCACTTCAAATTACACAACAACAAACCTTCATCATCACCACTGTGTACAGCAAGCACTTCAACAGTCACATTATCAAAACTTAATTTTGACGAGGTCTTGTTGTTGAATTGCGTCAACTTATTCACAGCCACTGCTAGAGTTTGTGCGGAGTCCTCGTCATCTGTTATCATCACATCATGCTCTATGACTAAACTACCTTTGCTGGAAAACAACGGAACAAAAGAAATGTCAGTACCTCATGCTCAAAAGCATTCCCTTGTAAGTATACACTTGACCTACATACATGTGTTAAAGAAGCTGAAATTCGTAACTATTTCAAGAGCCTACATGTTTTTTCGTGGGTATTTAAGTTCATGGATTCCAAACAACATGCCTGTAATCTTTGAATATATTATTTCACTTTTGAATATACACACACGTACACACACAAGTACACACACAAACATTTATTTAGTCATAAAAGTACTGGTGCATGTGAAATTTAGAATAACAACTTATTGAGAAATCAGTGTACGTTAACAATTGAACAGTTTTTATCTCATTTAGTTTACAGTCATGCTGTCGTTCTTTAGTGCTTCCCATGCCAAATATTTTATACCAGGCGTAGAACAGGGATGCAATGTAGGCATGTATAATTAATATAATTAAAACTTATCCTGTAATTCTAAACTTGGTTACCTGAGTCTTTTGATAACAACATCTTTAAACTTTGATCCAAGCTCAGCTCTGTAAAATGTGGCCAACTGCAATGATAAACAATCAGATTTATGTTATGTACAACTTCTTATATCCATGATAAATCGTTCTAAAGATAATGTATTGTTAGTAAGCGATTCATATACAATTAGAGATATAACTTGGTGTAATGAACATACCTTTAACCCCGCTTTGTCACAAGAAATAAGGCAAACAATAAAACAAACATTTAGATGATTTGAAAACTGTGGAGGATTATGAGTCACAAGTTTTCTCTGGATATCAGAATCTAAGAATTTTTAAAAGGTGCGTAAGATTATAAGTCATGTTTTGGGCTTCACCAAATCTATGTTATTTACATCTATTTAACGTCACGTGTAGCCAGTTTTATGTATATGGCTTGAAAGCTGAGTAAAGATTTTGAGACACAACACTTCTTTCTCTATATTGTCAAAACAAAAGGGTATCATATTTGAACCTCAGAACCTAGTCTCGCACACTATATGTAATGCAGATCTACATATCATAGGGATCAAGTGTAGCAGATTATATTGAAGCCTAAAAAATTCGGGAGAAGTTTGAGACACAACATTTCACCAACAAACCATCCTCCAGACGCTAAGCCGACTGTCTGCCTAATGTCATTCGCTGTGGGTTGAATAAGTTAATCTGATCATTTGAAAGTCCAGTTGTGTTTTCGATCTTTTTCTTGACATTTTTGGATCAAGATTTTGTGAATGTACATTGTAGTTATTGATATAAACTATCCTTACCAGCAACCTAAATTAAACTACAGTGAACACGCTACAATGATTGTACAAACATGGAACATTTGACACTGTCCAAATTATTTCTTTAGCTATTGCATCATTGATAGTAACACTATTCTTCATTGATTGGCGTATTTATTAAAGTTATATTTACCATGACTTTTGATTTTCTTGCGTACAGTTGATATGTTGTTGAAATGGTTAGGTCTAGTGATGAAGCTAGGACAATGTCGATGGTCACTGTGATAGGCACTAGTCTGTCTGCAATATAAGGAAATGATATCTGAGTACATGCAAAAACATAACAATAGTTAGGCACACTCGAGGAAACCAAGAACCTTTCCACTAGATTTGACGCTATTATGAGTAGGTATACGTATGTCATCAAAATAGAATGGTATATTTGAGATTGGATTGCGGTGTACGTTGGCACCAAAACACAACAAATGACATATCCTCGACGTTCTTATAGTAGTAATGAACATTAAAACGTGCAGACAATGTTTCCCTGCAATAGTTCTACGCGTCAGTGACATCATGTTTACTCAGGGAAAAAATGAGAGAAAATATATTTTAAAAAAGGTACAACAAAAATGACTGTTTATTTTTCAATGGTGCATGCTTTATTTTGTTTTCAAACCTGAGTTCCGCAGCTCAAGCTTAATGGAGACTACATGTTAGTCAAGTAGCACTGTGTATTTTAAAATGGTTTCTTGTTATTGTTAAAGACTAGTGTAGCAAAATAATTTATATAAATATTCATCTGAACTTATTTTCCTTCTGTTAACACTAAAACCCTATATATTATTATTCCGAAAAAGAACTGAGTTTGGAGTTTGATTGTAGCAGATTGAATTTGCCAACATAATCACACTTCAATAACAATACAAAGGAATGCGTTATATTGTATAATTCAACATTTCTAAGACAGGTTCAAATGGCAAAAGCTCAAGTAAGGGCTATCAAAACTAACATACGATTACATTCTTTTCAGTAAACGATTTAGTATTTGCTCATGTATTCTTTTCTATTTTCATCAAATTTGGTAAACAAGTGTATCTTTGTATAAAAACCTAAACTTATCTTTTTATTATAAAGAAACGAGACACACATACCTGTTGGTGGAATTTCAGTAGTACCTGTGTATGTAAGTAGAAGAGAACATCACCATTAATTGATTAAAACATGTATATACATTTCAAAGTTATTTAGAAAATAGAATATCTGTTTGCCAAGTCTACAGCTAGACCTCATCTTTTCATATGATCAAACAAGTGTGAAGATCCTAGTCAAGCTAATCATGGTTACTCATTAGAGTGATGACCCTTTTAATAACATGTTTGGCATATGCATAATTATTTATGTTAGCTGTTGTTTTGCGTGTCTGTCTTATTTGTTAATCGATGACTATTACGTATAAGTCACAAGGCCATGTTAAACTACAATGAGAACAGATAATACTAACCTTCATCACAAGATTTGTCGACCAAGAACTGAAAGTTGAACATGGACTCTTCATATAAGTCTTCATCTAGTATAACAGTTATTGTGGCATTTAGAGACTCAGAGGAAATATCGAGGGTTCTTGTCACGTTTATCTGCCCTTGCAACATTGAAGTGTTAAGGTCATATACACAGTCTCCTATGTAACTTTGCAACCCACAAAGCCAGGACGGCAAGTTCAAAGTGACATCCTTCACTACCGTACTCACGTATGATTGGTTAGAACCATCTAAACCATTACTAACAATATCCTTTACCGTTAATGACCAACTATACTCAAGTGAGTGTCTACTCTCAGAGTAGCAGGCATAAAAATCTACCCGCACAATATCTGCATTCTTATTGACGACAACTGTCATTATTCCAGATCGTGAAATAGTTGAACCATCCCCGCCATCTTGTGTTACCAAGACAACAATATTGTATGTTCCAGCTTGACTGAACGTCACACTTAACTTTCCAAACTCTGACTCCTTCAATACAATCGAGCCATCGACTCGGGTTGTGCCTTTTGAAAAGATTGTTTCTATTGGAAAACCAGATAGAATGATAGTGAGTTGCTCTTTAGATCCCGAAATATTCCTAGCAGACACGATTATTTCGACTGGTTCACCTACTGTCCCGTTGTTTGACCGCAGCTCTATGACTGGTGGTTCTAGAGGAGCTGATGCTATAAATAGAACATGCAGAATGTGAATCTAAAACTGTACTTTGTACACACACATTTTTAATTTATCATGGAAATCTTAACTTTCACAAAACTTATTCCTGTTATATGGCATCACCTCTGTCACAAAATGCATTTTCCTAATATAAACTTTAGATATACGTAATAACCAATCAAACCCAATAATTAGTCGCTCTAAATTCGATTTCTCTGCTGAAATGAAATTATTGGAATAGCTTCTTTATCAGATAAATGACTGAAAAAAACACCTGAAAAGGTAGTTATTCATTTTATTAAGATGAAATATGACAATGGTAAGTAATATTTAGATGTCAATTATCAATAAATAAAGTTGTCTAACAGCATACACATTGAATATATACTACATTGTAAATAGAGACTAGAAATCTGCAATATGACAAAAACATATAAAATATAGTTTAACCCTTATATTGTATTATAGCCCATGAATCGTAAAATATATTCACACTGTTTGCATTTTTAAACAAAATGATTAGCTATTTCTGAAACAATGACAGATATGTGCAATAAGTCAAAAACATAATTCTCACTTTTGTTGCAATTGTATCCATAGTAACCATCATCACATTCACAAACACTGGAACCATAGGAACAGTTGCCATGTTCACCACACTCACACACCACTGCAAACAACGTTATATAAAAGGTTGTATACGATAGTACATTTATGTTAAAAGCAGGCAGCTATTGTTGGTTATGATATGTAATTTCCTTTTCAGTGTTCCTCCTCCCTCATGTCCTAATATATTTATTTTCTTTCATTACCACAAAAATAACTATCATCAGCCATGCAATTTCAGGAGCTTTCAAACAAAAATACTTCCATAACTACTTCAGTAAACAATAATAACTAAGCAACTTAGTTTAGTACTATGTCAAATGAAAATTAAAAGAAAACCAACAATATTCTATATGTTTTGCCACAGTCAACCAAATATTAAATTAAAACAAAAAGTAAACTATACGTTCAACATAAAGTGAATACAAACAATGGTTCAGTGCAGTGTAAAATGTATGAGTGTTGAACACTTGCCAAAAAGAAATAATCTATATACAGTGTATACAAAAGCAACATTATCAATCATTCATATAACTGCTAAAGCTGCCTTATTATTTGTGTCAGCAGCAACAAAACAACATTAAGATCATATAAATTTCAAGCAATGATTTATTTCATTAATAAACACTTATTAATATAAATTATTTATTCTTGCTTTATAATAATTACCCTAACATCGATTTACAAATCAATTAACAAACCAATAAACAAATTAATTAACTTTACCATCATCTAGAGTTACGTTAATGTTAATGAAAGTCAGCTCATCCACTTGTTCTAGAACCATCCTGTTACCAACATAATCCTCTGGCACTGCCACGATAGAATAAGACACTCCAACTTCGACTGGCATCACGTAAATCGCCTCTGAGATACCAGTCTTGAAAGGGAGGAAGCTGTCTCCTAAAATATATGATACACTTGTTTTACAGTACCATCTACAAAACAGGAAAAACTTTCTTTACAACACTTAGTTCTTTTTCTTACCAAATTGGCCATGCCTATCAAGGATTCTTTAAAAAAATACATGCTCATCGAGGGTGAGTTAAATTGGAAGCTTTCGAAATGTTTTTATTTTATATATTGGTATGAACTTTGATTCAATATCTTAAACTAAGAATAGTGGTAAAACTATATAGATCTATGTTTTCGATATGTTTGGTTCAGACTGATTGTTCTGTTCGTTTCTACTCTCAAACTACTGGCACACTAACCCTGGTGTTGGAAAAGGTCAATCAGTTTTACACCAGAACCAGAGTCTGATCCTTTCAAAGACAAGGTTACAGAATCTAAAGACTCTGTACCAGGAATGATAGTACTGTTCACTTCTGGAACCTTGGAATCAATCTACAACACAAAGGTATAAATAAGGTTCCCTTCAGTTGATAAATTCATAATAACGAACCATGACTGAAGAACAATGTAAGCACTTTGTTCACAAAATGATCCAGACACGACTATTTTCGAATTTACAGAGTACTAAAATCAGGGGATTAGTTCATTTGATGTTTCAGTCAGAATTCTAACCAAAATCAAACCCTTACTACTTGTATTAGAACTAACATTTTTAAAAAGCATTGTAAATTTTGGTGAAACGTATATATATTTTTTAAAGGGAAATTAACATTAGGCTTATACAAAGATGTGTTTAAAGAGAGTTTGGTCTTGATACGTTCCATTGTATCAAAAAGCACTAAGACGTATCTGTCTTCATACTGTGCTGTCGCTAGTTTATAAAACATTATCTTTTCTCAAGAATGTCTGTATAACCTACTGTATTAAATATATTAGGTGTGTCTATGGGTTCATTTTCGTCAAAGAAGATTGAAGAGTTGGCGTGTATAACGGACAAATGTGGGGTATCACGCCTCGTCTCCATGGAGAATGTAACATAACCCTGTCCTGTGGTGCCGTTGTTGGGTGGAAGAAAGCCAATACCGGGATCCAATGGTGGTGAGCCTGGAAACAAATTGTTGACGCTATATTTTTGTATTTAAAAAAATGCATTCATATGTGAGATTTAAATGACTATGTAAAGAAAATACCTATAGTTATTATGGCATTCTGTTTAGTTGTATGAACAGACGGATTGGCAAACTAACATGGACAACATGTCTTATTGGCTGGCGGGTTAAAAAGTCAAATGAGTTCAAAGAGTTGTCACCTGTATTTGGGTCCAAGGTTTGGAATTCCCAGGCTATCACATGTTTTACGATATCGAGTCCTGCAAACACTTGAACCACAACGCCCAACTCCTCAGTAAGGTCTATGATATCCTTTGAAGCAGAAACAATATATTAACAGTCTAAGGAATTATGATTGGTTAAGTTAACAGTATTAGTTTAAACATATTTTATTCAGAAATACTGATTAACAATATATGGATATACACGATATAGTGACACGAAATGGATACAAGCATGATAAGTATGCTTATATAAATTCCATTCCATGTTGGAGTTGTTTGCGCTGTTATCAATTATACACAATTTTGGTCATGATTTATTACAATGAACATGGATTTTTGCAGTTAACAGTATTAATTTGTATATGTAACGTATTGATTCTTTAGTCATGAACTACGGTCACTTATAACACAATCTCGTCATTTAAATCCATCTTAAAAAATGCAATTTTCCTTCTGCAAATGTAACCGCTTTTTGTTGAAAGAATATTGGTCTTCAAAAGGCGATCCAGTTTATAGGCAGTCACTACCAACACAATAAAATAAAACACATATTTGTAGCATAAACATGTTTTTTGTATATCTAGTTTAGTTTTGACTTATTTTTGTTTTAGGAAGACCACTGAGTGTACTAACCATAATACTACTTGTACCGTATCATTATCCAGAATGCATATTATATTATTTCAGACACTAAAGAAATCGTCAGTTTATAAATAGATTAAGCAATTAGAACCAGAAGAAAAAGTGATGACCCAACTATACAATTTAAATATGTGCTGGTAAAATGACTCAGTTAAGACACGCTTTCAAGTTTACAGTATTCATGTGTGTATATTATACTCGTTTCTGCTTTCTTCAATAATTACCTGATACATCTTTCTGGGTGGTAATTCCTGAGTGAAATTACCAAATCCAAAAGTGCCAAGTGAGAATGTTCTATGGTCCAAGTGCTCACTGAACGGATGCTCAACATAGACTCTTTGTGCTGGTGCAGTTGCATTCTCATCGTTCTCAAACCTGATGGTGTATTTGAGGGTGGCGTCCAGGGGTATGAATCTTGCAGGGCCATAACCTACCGGTCCTATCATGTCATTCTGTTTTAGATATATTGGGTTTAAACATTGTTAATTTGAGAAGTAAAATGAGCTTGTATTTCGATATAAAGATTACATGTCCATGTGTGATGGTAACAATAATTTGTTGTACTAAATGAAGTAAGCAGATGACAAATACATACTCAAACATAGTTCTTCATAAAAAAACACATTTGCATACACACCAAAAGTTGACACAAATGCGACACTTTCTATGAAAATCTAGTAAAACATTTATCATTGAAATCACTTAAGACACATACAATAATGTAGTATTGAATTTATTTCAGAAAGGTTAGAACTAATATAAGTTATAAAGCTGAAATCAGACTACGTAAGTTTATGAAACACCAATAAACAAGTGTCTACTTCAGAAAACTCAAAAAGAAGGCAAATAAATTTCAGTTCATACCGGATCATGAGACTGAATCCAAGGTAATTCTCCATTCATTAACTCGTCCATCCAATCATTTATTTTGTCCTTCCAGTTACATGGCTAAAAGATTCAATTGAAGTAAGAAATGAGTCAGCTACATGTAAAGGTATGCTTCATTTTATCATGATTTAATATATTCATTGTTTACGACATGCATGTTTTATTGTATTAACGGCTTATTATATTCATGTTTTTTATTCATAGTTTATTATAGTTTTAGTTTTTTGGTAACACTTCTACTTTAACGGACGTCAAAAGTAAACATAATAACGTGCTCGCTCCAACTTCGGTGCTCGACAATACATAGTTTAAAATTTCATGGCACAGAATGTGTTTTATGGGGTCTGCTAACTAAACAGCTAGGCTTTGTAGCAACGGATGTGGATTTACATTTGCAAACAGTATTATATAAACTAAAGTGATAGGGTCCGCTTAAGTAGAATCAAGTCGTTTGTTTCTATTGTCTGAATTGCAAAGTCAATGGATATGGTAATGACGTACATATCAACTTGTTGTGCTTTCCTTATTTCTTAACAAAGAGTTGATCTTTAAAGCGTGACCCAAATATGTTAAAACTCGCTGTTTGAGACTAAAGTTATGTGTTTATCATAGCAGACAAATACTATATCAAGTGGTCTTAATATGTTTAAATATAATATTAAAAAAAGTGGTAATATTAAATACACACTCTGCTACTTAACTACTTGTAATAGTTGTTTCCATTTGCAAATTTTAGTTTGGAGAAAAAATAAAATAGCATGATCCACAATCTTATTATGAATTAATGTTCCTAGTTTATGGGCTTGTTATCTCTAAGTTTATACAAACATGCGGCAGATTATTTCAACGTGGTTCAGGCTACGTATGGATACGTTTGGTCAACTATACTAAACAAACATAAGTTACCTACCGCACCAGAATATCCTGTATACTTTTCTACGCTTGCGCATATCTTTTTGAATTTCTTAAAAGCAGGGTATTTGTCCTCTAGTTTGGATTCACCTCTGTCCAAAAGCTTGTTAGCGAAATCCTTGGCAGCGTCTTTCCACGAATACTCCTCACCATCCACCCACTTCTG
>ENA-OREC01001826-OREC01001826.1-marine-metagenome-genome-assembly--contig:-NODE-1826-length-11219-cov-12.688925_pt1 | contig 11219 bp, 3 predicted proteins | sample MGYA00248626_ERZ508543 | MGnify/ENA primary metagenome ERZ508543 (study PRJEB26211, sample SAMN05518279) | marine metagenome | isolation source: Puget Sound, Washington, USA | host: Bankia setacea... | reverse complement strand
AAATTTTATTTTAAGTGAAATCCTTTTTTTATACAACTTATAACATAAATGTGAAGCACATACTATTGAAAAAGGCAAGCATGAGGAAGAGATATGAACAGGAACTAGGTTATTAAATTAAAGGGAAGTAAATAGATAGTGTGGTTACTAAACTGGTAATGGTTACCTCCCTTAAAGGCCCAACAATCACTACCAGGTCAGCAAGTAAATGGGGAGGGGCTATGATTAAACTCTCTTGACTATCTACTTGTCTGTTATACTCAGTCTTCTATTTTAACAGTGTGGTATGTCGTCTGCTATCAGTCAGTTACTAGGAATTCAAACAGCAGTGGTTATGTTTATAACAGAGAGCTCATAACCCAGCCTACACCAATAAGCCACTCCTTCGGCAAATTCAAATTTTTAATCTGACAGTTGCATTTTTTTCTCAAACTCATGGTTCTGGTGGTGTTATCTTAAATAGTTTAGTGCGTATAGTTAGTGTTACCTTCAATCTAGATTCCTGCAAAGTTTAATTTCTAAATAATTTGTTAATATTTCTTAATTTTGAAAAAAAGGGTCCCTGATGTGAAAAAGCTTGCCCCAGCGCCACCTACAGGCTTATATAATCCTGTTGCTCTTTTAAAAGAATTATGCTACGAATGTATATCTGAACATAAAAGAAACTTTTCACAATCAGATTAAGAGGAATTCGCATTTAAAGCATGAACAACTTGAACATATTTTAATGTTGATGAAAAGCTGAATAACTGCATCTGGTCGATATGTACGACAAAATGACCAGACTTTAGTGCACAGAATATTTCAGTGAACATAGATCTACTTGATACGTTTGATCCCAAAACATATAAAAACATCACATGGACACCGGTAATTTTGTGATTTCCAAAAACTTGCCATATGTGACTTACCTTTAAAAAAAACATGTTTTTCAGAGGTTGCAACTAAACATTTGTACTTGCAAATGTTTGGTCAATGTCTTATGAACATGTTAGTATCAAATGTTTGTACTTGCTTAAAATAAAGGTATAATATTCAAATGCAAGTGTGTAGATTTTTGGCAAAAAATGAGATTGTATTGTATTCACTTACCCTGATATGAGGTTTAACTTTACTTTGGACTTTACATTGGAAGGTGGCTTGACCCCCTACAGGCACAGTCTCGTTCTGAGGGTCAGGTCCAATCAACGTGGCTGTGGTAGTGATCTTACCTGTAAACAAAATAGACAACAAGGATAGGAAATGGTTAATTTCTACAGTAAAGTATCACTATAAAAATCACATGGCTGACTGTCAAATGACAATATTTCCACTGTGAGACAAACTGAGCAAATAACACTTTTACCATATCCTTACATATTAAAATCACCTGCAAGAACGACAAAAAATGGTCTTAAAACTGGAAACTGGTCTTTTACAGTAAATTCCACTTATAAAGACCATCTGTACAAATGACATATAGTGGTCTTTTACAGTAAAACTCAGTTATTAAAACCACCTGTGCACAGGACAATAAGTGTTCTTTAATAGAAAATAGGTATTTTGGGAAAACTGCTGTGTAGACAACCTGGCTGATCATCAACAATGACTGTAATAGGAAAGTGCTCTTTTCTAGAGTTTCAGCTTTTAAGACCCCTCTCCCTGGGAGAACGACAATAATTTATCTGAATTAATGGTCTTTCTGGTCTCAAGCTAAACAATTAGTGGTCTTAAAGCATGTACGTGTAAATCAGATTTATTGTCATGTGTTTAATAAATTAAGAGCTAAATTGGATAAAGAATTACGTCATACATTACAATTCAAATCCCCTACCTAAAATATGAGAGAAACAAAAACAAGGAAGAAAAACAAATAAAGAATGCAGCACAGATACAACAATGCAATACAACAAGAGTGGAAAACATCAACATGATCCAGTATAAAGGTGTGAGATTTCTGTCTGAACAACACTTCTCATGAAACTGCATGAAAACTGAGTCTAAAAAATTAATAAATCCAATTGTAAAACCAGCACCATGGTGCTCTGTTGCCAGGGTGAATTGAGTAAAACTAAATGCAGCAAAACATTGTAATAGCACAAAGAGCAAGGCTACACTTGAATTACTCAATTCCATAGTTAATCATTTAATCCTATCATAAATATATCAATTTAACAACTGTTTCACCTAACTAGTCTTCATCTAGGAGAAGTGAAATAGAAAGGTCTAAGTGCTATTGAAGGCAAAAGAAGATAGATCTCTTTCTCATTCACCAGTTGAATTAATTGTCAACCCACAAAATAATAGCCCCCCCCCCCTCCCCCCATCCAGCACTACACATTATCTCCCTTGAAATATATTGGACCGGCAGCAGTGTAAAGTTTTATCAGTATCTGTTCATTGGTCAATTGGGTAGTTGAGTTAATATGAGATATATAGACTGATGGTTGTACTGACAGACAGACGGACAGACGGACAAGGTGATTGCTATATACCCCTAAAAAACATCTGTATACAGGATCAAGGTATAATGAACAATGCAAGGAGTAACTGTGAGATGATGTTGGTTATTGTCAGTTTATAAAAGGTGGAAAGCATAGTATACACAAGGAAAGCTGCCAATATGAGTTTAGTTTTATGTTAAGCTTTCATAAATTGATGGGAAGCTTAGTATAACTGTTACTCATGCCACTGTGTGTTAATTGTTTACATTTCATGCCACAACTGGAGACCAATATAGTGTTGATTCAATATGTACTGATTTTTTCTATTGGTTTAAATGGTTTATTTTTTAATTGCTTGTGTTATTTATTTATTTTTGTATCTTGTATGTTGTGTTCTTTTTTGTTTTTGTTTATTTCTCTATTAAATCCTTCTTTGTATATAAAAAATTGTATTTCAGAACAGAGCTTTAGATTAACTGTACTCAGCAAATTTTATGTTACATTCTCTACTTTGCTTTAAATTAGTCTCATTTTAATACAAGGGATTAGCAGCAGTTGTTTAAAAATCTTTCCTTAAGTTAAGTATTCACCAGTTTTCAATTGTTTAAACAGATGGGTTTTTTCTCTGTTCAAGAACGTTAATTAACTAATAATACCAAAAACTTGTTTTACCATTCCTACAAGAATATTGAGTTTAAACTTGTTTATTTCTAAAACGTGATTCACTAATTAGACAAATCAGTTTAAAATTCTGATGAAGGCACAAATTAATTGATGAGAATCACTGAAAAGCACAACCAGCCATTTAACTTCCACATTTTCAGATTAATTTTATTTCTTTGTGCTTCTTTTTTCCCCCCATAGTACCCATCTCTAACCACTATTGTTTAAATCAAAAGAAATCTGTCAGTGCATGTCCATCAATATTTGATTTTAAAATGTCCAGCTAAAAAAAGCTAAATTGTTATCAAAAACATTCCACAAGTTGAGTGTAGTCGTCAAAGGGGAGCAATTCCTGGAAGAACATTTATTTTTCTATATTGTTATCTGACCTTTGATAGAAGTAGTGTTCAAGTGAGAAAACTTAAAAACTGGCTGTTAATAAATGTTTGTTCCATTACTGGTTAAGGTTTCTTTTGGGTGAAATTATGTCAGCTTTTAAAATTTCTGAGTCAGCTATAAATAATATCAGAGAAACAGACAACGTTTTTGTGGAATTGGGTATTTACTCTTGAAAGTAAAGTTCATTGGGTATTTGCAGTTTTGAATTGGGTATTTGTAAAATATACATTGGGTAACCCATTTTTTCTCCTCCATTTTCTATGCAACATCACCCATTTCAATTGGGTATTCAATCATTCCTTTGCTTATTGATACCTTTTAATTGAAAAACAATTGGGTATTCCAAAATAATAATTGGGTAAATATCTCAAAAAGCAGCTTATCTGTTTCTCTGAAAATGCCTGACAAATTGGTATTTAGATGTTTAAGTTAAATCTACAGCAGCAAAACTCACTTAAACAAATCAGTAGCCTAACTTCGAAATTTCATATTCAAAATTTTTACAAAAACATTAACAAAAAAATCTCGAAAGGCTGTCCTTCTCAAAATGACATCTATAAATACTTGGGATGCAAAACAAGACTTTGAATTATGATCGTTTTATTGCCGCAAAAATTGATTTAACGGCTTTCCCATATTGTTTTCATTCATAGAGTGGATGGTGAAGAAGACCATTATTTCTAGTGTTTCTTCTATACCTATCTAATATACACTAACTATTGAACCTGATGGTAACCATTCAAACATAAGTACTTTCAATTTTTCTTCGCTTTTTTTCTTCGAAAAATGCCATTTCAAAATTTTCAAGACAAGTGAAAAGGTAAGTGTGCCAGTTTTTGCAATATCGACCTGAAAACACAGCCATACATCATTCCTCACCAAGAAAGCAGCATAGTTCAATTACTCAACAGTTTTTTGTCGAGTTGGAGTTCTTAACATTACTTTTGAGTATCTTAATTTTTAGCAAATTTCAAAAAAACATTTGAAATCATTTGACTGTTACTCAGGCGTTCTGTTTGTACACGTATCTTTTAGGGTTTCTTGTTCATTATTTTCTTGCCCTGTTTAATAAATTGTCCCTGTATCCACTTGTGCATATTTGTTGCAGTTATCTTCTCTTTATTTTGGTTGTGTAATTTTAAAGAAAAAGTAAATCAAAATGGTCATTGTGTGGCTTGAGATATTCATGCCAATAAGGAGTTGATTTCAAAGAAAATCAATAAATAATACTAATACTAATGTACCTTAAATGGAAGGTATTGCTGAAACTGTTTTCTTCTGGGGAATAAATTAATTGTATTTTCTTTTGTTGAAGCATGAGCCAGTTATTTAGAATACATGCATCTGTGTAAATCACCAAAGAAACAAACACAAACCAAACATTTACTAAACCACCACAATGCCTGAAGCCTATTGGACGACACATCTAATATTCACACTGAGACAAGAATGTTGTATTGCCATTGTGATGAATTGAATAAAAAACGAGAATCCATATTTCACAAAAAACATGAAATTATAATCAATAACATTCATGGCAGAGTGAATACGTGACATTAGAACTAAGGTGATACTGTCTTGGCTTATTTATAGAATTATAATGCAGCCCATAAATGTCAGGAAAGTAATCGCTAACTGTGACATATTGGCAGATTTTAATTCCACAGACTGGCTTCTAACTGCGCTCGGCCATTACCCCAGCTATTGGAAAATTAACAGTACAAAGTTTGTTTAACCAGTGACGGCACCACAGTAATCTTGTATAGTTAACAGCAGATTTTTTGTGTGCAGTTTAAGGTACACTTTAAAAAACTCTTATGTGCATGTTTTAATTAACTGCACACAAAAAAAATCAGTGAAAACGATTGAAAGTAAAAAGGTTTGCATTCAGCTCTGCATTAGTTTTTCAGCTATCAATTTTGAAATTTTGGCTGAAGACATTTTCATTGGGACTTGAAATTAGGAGACTTTAATGATTAATTACTGTTTTTCTGGTCGTTAAAATGGATTTAGGACTTTTAACCAACTATGCAAGAATGTTAACAACCCTGGAGAGTGAGTTGTGCACTTTTTACCTTCTATTTCAAGCTTAGTTATGTAATACTACAACTTTAAACCTGTTAGCCATTACATGGAAAGAGAGCTGGACAAGTTCCCAGAATTAGTTGACATCCATTACCCGTTATATGCAAAGAGACTTGAGTGAAGTGTGAATGCTTACCTATCACTTCTACACTATACGTGAAATTAATATGTCCATGTATGTTTTCAGCCATGCACTTGTAGTCACCACTCTCATTCTCTTTCATATTCGTTAATTTTAATGTGGAATGTTTTCGTTCAGCATTTTCTTCCCCGAAATATGCTATCTGTGTGGCGTCCCTAAACCACCGTATGGAAGGAACGGGGTTGCCCTGGGCGTTACAGCGGAGACGCAAAGTGCTGCCAACGGGCCTCTGATTTTCTCTTTTTTTCATCATTTTCTCAGCATCCTCAAAATAAGGTTTCACTATTAAAAACGAAAAAGAAAAGGACATGCAGCACACACAACAACAAAAGGCATAAATCTAGTGGACAATATATTCACCTTCTTCCATATCCGAGGCAGAAAAAAATAATACATTTAACTGAAATTTCTTGACTGATTTACTTAACTTGGCTCAGATAATGTAAAAAAAGGTAATTGATATGTTAAATGATTTTTCCAACATATCATCATAAATGTAGTTTTCAGTTTAAAAACCAATTCATATAAATCTCATTAATATTTCTATAAAAAACAAAAACTGTTGGTTAAATCTTGCCTATATTCTGTGTAATCAGTTTTTTTTCTGCCTCCAAAAGAAGAGTCACTGTGCAGGAAAACAATTGTAAGTTGAATAAATCATAACTTTACAACAGAAAGTAACACCATGCTACAATAATACTCTCAGCTTTGGGATTTTGTAAAAAGCTCTTAGCAACTTAAAATGTGCAAGCTACTACAATATATTCACACACAAGTGACGGGCCATGCTTGTTTTATGCACAGTGACAAATAAAACTTTCATACATCTAACAATAACGAAATTCATAATGACAATGTTCTACTAAGCAATATCTAAGTAAACAAAATGTCACAAAATATAAGCAAACATTTGACAAAACTTAACTATTTCTACAAGCCAACAGAAAATGTTTTGACCATAACGTTTGTATTTCCTAACCTTGTTAGACTCGATCTCCTATAGTTTTCATTCAACACTACAAGGTATTTTTCGTATTCTTTATTTGACATGCAGTTAGCCCAAGACTTAGTAAAGCACAATACACTATTTTTTAAGCAAAAATCAACAAAAGTAAATCACTTGAAGCTATACAACGTTCTGGACATGATACATAGTGCATGAAACAATAGAAGCATATTTATTGTATCTAAAGAAATAGAACACACAACACTACTATAATGAACAAAGAATTAATACTGAAAGTGTGAAAGTGAGAAAGGGGTTAGTGCTATCATACGGCCTTGCAGATAGAAAGAAACACTTCTCATTCACCCCCACAGCTATGTCCCACCAGTCATTTTTGATGGAGAGTATTGAAAAGGGAGGTAATATGTGTGTGACTTACCACCTCCATGGGTCTGATCACCGCCTGGCCCTGTAACTACCCCAGATTCATCTGAAAATACACAAATAATATAACTTTAAACAATTGTTAAATCATCATAGTACATGTATGCTTAAATTATGCATGCAATTCTTAAATACAGCATCCAGTCATTGCCTATACAATAATTGTGCTTAAGCTAATATAGAACACTAAGTCACTACACCAGACTTATCTGTAAATCACAAATATATAATTTTATGTCACTTTTTTAACCAATTGGAGCATGTCTCTTTAAATTGAGGGATAAAAGCCTGTTTGATAAAATATGCACTTTTTACTTGAATTTAAAGTGTGAAAATATTGTCATTTTAAAACCTGTATAATTATTTGAACCATAGCTAGATACTCAAGTTCTGAGAGAAATCTACACAGACATTCTATTTCAACTATGTTATCTGGGTGGATTTGACAGTGCAGAATGAAATGTACGATTTAGCATCTTTATAACGCAATGAAAATTAAAATGTATGAACTACGCATATGTCTGTAATTTCCCCTATGTCAAATGTCACGTCTTGCTAAATAAATGATGTTTCCAATCCATTAAGAGGGTGGAAATTTATATTGTATCAAAGTGTTTTCTACAGATGGTACAAATTAAAATGGGAGCGAAACTGCATAGCGAAATGTGCATCTAATATAATCATGGAATTTCATGGCGAATAATTCAAATAAAGTGTAATCGGAGAGCTGCACATGTCTCAAAACTGAAGACAAAGTGCAGTGTATTCTCTTGGTTACAGTGTATCAGTATCAAGAATCATCAATGCTTAGAACAGAGAGAATGATTGTGGTTGCCGTAGTTTCAACAATGGCCCATTCCATACCTCCAATCTCCTTAAAATAAACAGGATGCTGCCAAATTGGTGATTAATTCTGTAATAAATGTCAGAAGTATGACTTAAACATTTCCCATACTGTTAATACTTGGCCCAAACAAATGCAGCCGGAATGATGCAGAACTTACAATAATGCATTACATTGTATACCCTGAAATCAACTTTGAAAATACATCATCTAAGTACAAAGTAAGGTTCTTTTAATCATTTATCTTATCAAAATTTGGCAGATCTAAGAAAAGCATATTCTGAAAACATTTTACAAATCTTCATCATCATTTGACCCTTAAGATTCAAGTTGAGATTGTGATGTCAAGGACCTGTCCAGTAGAGTGAACCTTTAACTTGTGAATAATTTTACTTTAAAGCAGGCTGGATCTCTAATAGAGGTGGGTGAGCTTTTTATAAGAAGTCCTACATGTGGAAAGAAAAATACAGACCAGAAATTAAAGATGTACAAAATATTTTCCAAGCCATATTAATCTTGACCCATGAACAAACTACTCAAGTCAGCTACAACAAGGGGATCACATGACATCAAGGGGATCACATGACATCAAGGGGACCACATGACATCAAACTGCCCTTCCTGACCCTATAGTACAGCGTGCAAAACAGTTATAAAACGTAAACAAAATAATATCTCATACCATGTACTAACAGAGTAATGTTTTCTTTCTAAGGTTAAAAAAAACAAATAGCTTTTTGGCCACAAGGTTTTCTAGAACAATGTTTGGAACGTTGGACACAAAAATGGTGTAAGTACATTTGAGAGAGGCTGTGACATAGCTGAGTATTTCAGGGAGTAAGAGACGGATGTTTTCCACTTCAAAAGCTTGCTAATTAGAGGAAACAAAGTCACAGGTGATTTATTCATAGCCGTGTGATTTAGGCAAGTTTCTCCTTTGATCGTTGGTACCCCAGTATGACTCTACAAATCTGCGGGAATCCTCGGAGCTTAAGATTGGCGAACATGAGTTTAAATATATCAAGCTAGCGGGGAGAGCGAAGCCTATATCAATGTTAAACAGCGTCCTGACATACCAACTACACCTGGATGTATGCTTATGAATAATTTCCTCTTTACCTAATGTCAACAAAAGCTATAAATCGCGGAACAATATGAAACAGTCGTTAATTTAATTCCAGTTATACTTAATATCCTCATAATTCAATCTGTTCTACCATACTGATAGTTTTTAATCTTTTAATGAATTTTCTTGTGAAGGTAATTGGGAAGGAGTACAGCTCTGAACTTTCTTTTAAAAGAACAACCTTACAACCCTGACATTGTTGCAAAAAATTAATCTGGAGAAACGGTTTGTGAACCTAGACTTAATCTCTGCCTTAAATTTATTACATCCAAAAAATTAAAATTGTGACATCTTCATCCAGAGCTGAATATTTGTTTTCAATTACAATTTCAATTTTGTTTTCAACAAGTTTTTTCCTGAATCATTAGAAACAATTTACATGATTTAACTTACAATGGCATGAACAAGGTCTTTAATTACATGAAACTCAGTTTACACACGATTTTGCTGTTTGCGCCTTGGTTCTGCTCTACTCTGGGACCTTTTTGGGAAAATGTTTAGATACGAAAAAAACATATTATGCCATCAACATTTCAGACCAGAAGAGCGAACACGGAACTTATCTTAAAAGCTTTGATTGACACTTTAAATGCAGGGAAGAGGTGTTTTTTGTAAATTTTCTTCTCTCCAACTTGTATGCAGCAGACATTTTATGCTCTCAGACAACCCATTAAACTTTCCTATAAATGCCCCACTTGCCTCATCAACCGTTGGCTAAAATACAGTTCTATAAACTGTAAACTCTCAAAACTTGGATCAGTACTGTGTTGCCCATTTTTCCTGCTGTATCTTCAATTGGGAGAGCTTGTACATTTTTCCGCAATAAGAGTTACCTCCGCAAACCATCTTGGAATAAACACATGTTTCAACACAAAACAACAGTGTACAATAATATCTTATCTTTTACATGTACAAAACTAGTTGGGCCTTGAGCACGGCTTGAATCATGAAATTATCTTAACATAAGCTTACTGCTTGACTGTCACAAATGTTGAATGTTTTGTGACCCTTTCTTCTAGACACTGCTTGTACCGATATCAGGTTCTAGAACAATTCTAAAGCCAGTGAAGCAGTTCTAACTGGTAACACAACTTACTTATTTACTTAAAAGTATTCTAGCGTCACATTTGAAAGAGACACTGGAATTTCTAGCAGAAAAACATCATTGCCATTAAATTATATTCACAAGTCCCTAGGTGCAATGTCATTATTATCACTGATTCCTATTCATTCTTCTGCAGCTCACAAAAATCCACATTTCATCTTATTTTTATTCAAGTATTTTTCTTGAAATGTGGTAATGCATCTTCTACGTTTGTTTAGAATTTTTGTAGAGCATGCATAGAATTTGACCTGTTTATGTCATAACTAATTTTTCCCGACTTTTCCTCTAATTATGCCACTCTTATTAAAAGGTATGTGACACCTGGTGACCACACTTCTACTGTCAGTCTTACTGTAAGTTGGGTTAAACCAGTGCATTCCTTCCTAATTTCACAAAATGGCAGGTGTTTTTTTCCACACTACACAGTTGATCTTTCTCTACTGGTAGGTGTGTTTCAAGCATAGTTTCACTTTTTAACATACCAAACAAGCATCTCTATCACACAGTGCTTTAGTTCCTCTATCATTGCTCGTTTGACACCATTGGTTTGTCAACATATTGGTATACAGTAAAACTTTAAGACAACATTTTGTTTGAATATTGTAATTGTAACTTTGAACAAGCAAAACAGGGGCAACACAGAAGGGTGTGAAAGTGACAAAGTGCTAAGTGCTATTGAAATTGATGCGCAGATACAACCATAATGCTTCCACCTCTCAAACTGTACTGCTGCTTTGGTAACTGAAAAGCACAACTGAATCCTATAGGTCTAATACATCTATAAGCTCCCTGATATTCTAACTACCCTGAAGCATGACATGACAAGCCCCAGGAAAACCAAGAAACCAGAAACGACAAGCTATCAAAACACTGCTTCTATACCTAACCAGATTGTGTTGACATTTCATAATTCCAGTGTCTGTAAGGTTGAACAGAGTTGGGTACAAGTCTGACATAACACTGTTTATTTACCATTTACTCACAGTATTGACTTAGGCTTGTCTTACCATCCAATTCCACAAACATCAGGTCAGAATACCCT
>ENA-OREC01001825-OREC01001825.1-marine-metagenome-genome-assembly--contig:-NODE-1825-length-11223-cov-12.864346_pt1 | contig 11223 bp, 3 predicted proteins | sample MGYA00248626_ERZ508543 | MGnify/ENA primary metagenome ERZ508543 (study PRJEB26211, sample SAMN05518279) | marine metagenome | isolation source: Puget Sound, Washington, USA | host: Bankia setacea... | reverse complement strand
GATTTTGTTAAAAAGAGACTATTGGTTAACATAAGATAATCAATCTGATTTAGAAAATGTTCAAGTTTACAATATTTGCAAAATTTCACCCTCTATGGTTTAGTCAAAGTTCTTTATATTTGTTTTGTCAGTATTTGCTAGTATGTGTCAATAGTTATTTGAAAACTACTAGAATCTACAACCATAGCTCATAAACAACAGAAATGATCAAAAAGGCGACATCAGTACTGTAGAATATAGGGTTAACCAAGATGTTATAGCAATATTGGCGACAATATTCAGCGGCATTTTGGAAATATTAAAAACCGTATCTACCGTCCTAAAAGACAAAGTTCACCCTGTATTTAACAGCACTCTGGGATACACACAGCACATATAGTAATGGACCCTTAAACAAAAACAGCCCTGACACCAGTTAATTGTAAAAGCTCTATTTCTAATTCTTTCATCTACCTATTTCTCATCAAGAGCTCAAGACGGTTCTTTTGTACACTAGCACGATTAAGGCTTGCCTTCTTCCCTACTGCAAACACAACAGAGTAAAGTTACTATTTTAAATTCTACAAATAAAATACATTCACTGTTCATCAACGTGTGAACCTAGCTAAAACAAAAATAGACTGACAGTTGCAGAGACTCGGGAGAGACTGTCAACTTTAACTCCACATAAATACTTTCTATATAGTTTTTGTTAAATGGACACTACTACAAGTAATGGTCAAAGAACTGGCTAAAATGATAATGTATGCTATAAGAGATATTGGAAATGAGCTCCAAGATATATGCAATATAAATCCCTGCAACCCCAGCAAAAGTCATAACTCGAGGGTTCAACTGAAAACTGTCGAATTGTCTAACCTACTTTTTCGACCAATCAGATAGCGGTATTTTTTTGGAAAAAAATTAAATTTCTATTTCATGAAGACAGCTACTGCTAGTTGTGGGTACTTAATTAATAAGATAACAAATAAAAGATAAAATGGGCACCAAGATTCTTAAGAGTACATTTTTCAGTTTCTTCATGATGAAAACTGAATAATATACCCTAACTACATTTGTATTACTAAACCAGTACAGCAAGGCTCCCTTAAATCTGAGGAATCTGTATCTATGGAATTATCATGGGCATAAAATTTCATTGTTTTTGCTTAAAATAAATGGGACATTTTCGTTGGCACTTCAAATCGATCAATTTCAAAACGTATGCACATGGACATTATTTAACTTATTCAACCTTTAGCATGATTTAACTCGAACATATCAAATCATAGATTAAGAGGACACTGGGCACGAGCATTCCACACTTGCCCTATCGCCATGGCAAGTAGTTTTGGACGCAGAACAAATAATATCTGTTTACGCAATTTTCTTGTTTCGACCATATACAACTGTACATGTAGCCTAGAATGAGCAGGACGCGTGGAGATTCTTGTAAATATCGTGTCATAAGCAGTTAAAATTACAACAGTTTTCCGTTCAACCCTTTTTATGCAACCAAAATCCCCGTTTGTATCTATTTATAGGTGTACTCTAAAATCCCCCATCACCAAGCTTGGCTCTATAACTCATCAGAAGTGACTTGGAAAGATTCTGAGAACACTAACGATGGGTGAAAGGGAAAAGGCTCTAACTGCTATTGTATAAAGAATCAGAACGTGTTAGTTTTGGGTGGTTTTAATTCAATTTGCAGTCCCCAATTTAACTAACATATTTCAGGCATTTTCACAAACATGTACAAGATATCTTTCATAAATTCTCCCAACAAAGCTCCACTATAACTGTGAAATCTATTATCATCCCAAGTGTATGTTAATAATAAAATGTCATTGTTTTTGGTTAAAAGGACATTGCTAAAGTTATCACCATCGAGACTTAAATTTGTGATTCTTCTGACCTTGCAAAATCCAGGGAAATTAGTCCCCCCCCCCCCTCCGGAATATAAATTGCTTGATCAATGAACTCTAGGTACAGGGTTTTAACTCTAACAGATAATTGGGGAGTTATAGTTCACTAGTCTTGTATGTAAACTGACAATTGTGGGTCTTGTGAAAAAATAAAATATAAATAACAACTTGAGGGGTGAAAGTGAAAAAGTTCTCCATAGTATTTAGTAAAGAAGTAGATAGAATCCTTTCACATTCAATCAGGTATGAAATTGTATAACAAAAGATAAACTGTTGTTAGTATATCAGTTTTTCAGTCAGCTCTCATACTATGGTGGTTTTAAACTCTTAACAGTAACCAAGAGGTAAATAATGCTTCTTTATTCAATAGCACTTGGGACCCTTTCGCTTTCACTCCTCCAGGTATATGTTAGCTCTTCATACGGTTAACTTCTACTGTAAGGAAAAGCATAAATGATAAATCTCCCTGATATTACAATGCGTTGTTAGTCAGTCCAGTGATATCAATCACATGTACTTGTTGAACTAGCATGTGTCAGTTTTCCTTATTTGAAATACAAACTTGAATCTAATCCACTGCAGACTGATTCATGTACATGTACTTGCAAAAGAACTTGAGAGTGTAATACATGTTAAGGTACTCACAAATCTAGTTGCCATATATAAAAAATTGGCTCCAGTGAATGTACTGATTTTTGGACACCTTTATACCTCATTTTCCAGACACTAAACTATTGACTTATTTTATACTGTCAGATTATTTCAAGTATAAATACAGTTTTTCTTTGAACATATGTTGACCTAGATGAACAATATTATAAGGACATACAATTCAATCTTTAATCAAAATCTTGACTAGTCCTGCTTGTCATGGGTTTGGTAAAAAACAAGGTTTATATACACTTGCACTCATACTGCATGCAAAACCACTTGTCAGGGCTACAGGAAGAGTGGTAAAATACAGTATTTCTTTGAACACAAGTTGACTGACACAAACAATGTATCATATACCAACCTTCTTTGAATATTTCATCAGCTGACTGACAAACTCAACATGATCTTCTCTAAAGAGTCCAAGTCTAGACGGGAAGTGGTTGTGCTTCACCTGGCCTCCTTCACAACTCGGCCATTTTGAGGCAACATAATTCTTGCCTTGTTTCACATAGTTATAAGGATACATCAACATGTCACCATACAGGGGAACCACTTCATGTTGCTGGAATACAAGAAAAATCTGTATCTCAGGTGTTATCTTCAAAATCGTCTCATACAAAATAGCCAGACAGTATAAATTGAAGACAGATAAAAAGTCGGTGCATCATTGGAAAAGCTGTTGAACGTTCCATATAAGCTACAATTTATTGACATGGCAAAAAACAACAACATAATTTGAAAGTGACACTAGCTTTTATCAATTTTCTTATTGTATTGTCTTGCTTAAAATAGTAATACATGTAGTTATAAAAGTAGAAAAACTCAGATTTCAAAATGTCCATTCATCCTTTATCCAAAACCACTGCGTGGCGCAGTGGGTTGCACGTCTAACTCGTAATGTGGAGGTCGTGGGTTCGAGCCCCATTAAAGGCCCCCGTTGTTTCCTTGAGCAAGAAACTTTACCTTTATTGCTTAGTACTGGTCGGTTCCAGGAACGGATTCCAGCTTGATATCACAATCAAACTAAAATAAATTGAGGGCCTTATGGAAGATTGACTTAAACATCAAATAAGCCCCCTTGTTAAATATCGTCAAAACCAAAATCAAACTCATGCGGTGGATAGGACAAGTGGATTTCTCACTACCCTGATCTCATACCTTTATAATCTTATCAATCTTTGCTATGACAACTCTCTTTTTCTGGTCCAATTTGTAAATACTGTTTGTGTCTCCATCCATGAGGTTTACACAAAATGCCATCACCTGGAAATTACAGAAAAAAATGCATTCACTTCTTGAAAAAAATATAGTTTAGGTTTAGTTTGCTTGTTTGTGAAAATATGTAATAATTTATTAGTTTACCACAGGTTTATTTCATTATTTGTAAAACTTCTAAAAGATTTGTAAAATCACTGAGCAGTCATAATTTCTGATTAAACAAAAAAAGAATATAAACTATTTTGTTTCAATTTCGTTTCAATTTTATTATTTACATGACAATGCCTTGAGGGGTACATGCGAAAGGGTTCTAACCGCTCTTTATCCAACAGCACTAACAACCCTTTCTCTCCCCCCTCCACCTTTTTAACCCCTAAACTCACCTTCACCAGCATGTGTTTCTCAGCAGGTTCTACATATCTCTTGTAATCGTACATTTTCACACATATAGCCACAATATCTGCCAACAGTTCTTCATGGTTGTCTATGGTGACCAGGCCTTTCTGTAGGTCATCTCTTATCTTGTTCTGTGTGGCTAGGAAAAAGGACAAGTTGCGGGACTCCTCTAGAGCAGCTGTGTCCATGAGCATGTTTGTATATCTGGATGCTCTGTAACACAATATGAACTAGAGCTGCGAGTCAAATTGCAGAAGAATAACCCCTGTCCCATACTAATTATCTCCCCTGAAATATTTCGTACTGGGATTATCCTCCTTCATGCACATTCTTAGGTATGGATACTGCAACTGTGTACTATCGTAATTGTAACACACTTGTAACACATTGTGTTGTTCATTCACTCAGCATTAAATATTCAAAAATTTACTTTAATACAGTCAATACTGTACATTCAGCAGTTATATTTAAATTTTAAAGATAATTCTATGAAAATGATGGTACCATTAAGAGCGACAAACCTTCTATAGTCGGAGTAATCATTAGGAATACTGCTCCTGATATTCTTCAGTCCATCAAGTACAGCGAACATGTTGAGGAACTTTCCCAGGGTTAACAGATAGGCCTCAGAGATGAAGTTGGTGGTAGTGACTTTGCCTGTCTTGTCCTTGATTATCTTGTGGCACAGACGTCTTACTTCACTACAAAACCTCTCTGTAGCTCTTCTCTATCAAAAAAAGATTGTGGAAAATCTTTTTTTTTATCATTTATTTGTGTAAATATAGGATCTTACATGAGTTGCAGTTTCAAGTTTTTTTAGTTTTTTTTAGACATAATTATAAGAGCTTATCTTCACATGACATTGCTTGTTTTCAGTATAATATAACAATAATTACAAATATATACAATATACAATATATAAGGATCTTACATGAGTTGTCATTTCATGAACTTTTATAGAAGGAGTTCAAAGAGAATTATGTTTATTAAAGGAGCATTTCGTAAGCTTAGTTACATTTTCTTGGACTATTTGATTAAAGTTTATTGATGTAGCAGTGAATATGAGATTCTTTTTATAACATAATTAAAAACATCAAGGCAACAAATTCAATATAATGACTTCATTTTACTATAAACTGAATCTAGTGTATCATTATGACATTATTTCTAATTAATGGTTAAGCTGGACTACTTAAAAAAATCCACACAAATATTAATGATTTATAATACATATATATATATAAAACACATATATGTCAGTTATTGTTACCTGAAAAGCCATAAACAGTTTGAGCTTCTTGACCTGAGGTCCCATCACTTCAGCCTTTGTGTTATAGAACTCTTCTTTGTCCATACTCTCATTGCTCTGTACAGATTTAGAGAGAAACAAATGACATTTTACACACAAGTCAGATCTATAGTAAAAACAAAATTTCAAAAATTATAAAAATAGTGCATCCAAATTTAGAAGTACTAAAATCACTCTGTAAATATATTAGAAACAGACATTTTCGATTTTAATGATATATTAATGCATAATTCAGAAAAAATGAAGAGAATGTTTGTCTCAATTCTACAAATAAAGCAAATTTATATAGCACATGTACATTTACCATGTCCACAAGATACGTACAAATGTGTTTTGAAAAGACGTTTAACTTTAAGACACTATAAATATACTGACTTATAAAGCATCATAATGATGTGTGAAGATTCAGAAATCATAAATAAATTGTGAACAAAAAAGGAATTGCATGTCAAAGATATTGTGTTAAACATTATAATATAGACTGTTGGGGATATGGAGTTAAACGATACAAAAACTATGACGATAAAATTGTGATTGCACTTTCAATTATTCAGACTTTGTGAAGAACTGATTAAACTTTAAAGTCTGAAATGAAAACAAGGAAGTTGTATGTTGTATGCTTGCTGCCATTGGATAGCTGTAGAGTTGGGCATGGACATATGTAAGTAATATAAGTACTCGAATAATCTCCAAATCTAGTACAGAGAATGGCAATTGTGCAAGTTCTATGAATCAACCTCATTTATAAGTGGTTTGGATGCAGCATTTAAGTAGAAAGTTTGAAATCTGTTATTCAGTATACGAATATTGACCTGAAACTACAGAATAATTTAAATTACATTGACCAATGCATTACAAATAGGTGTTAATGTGTATTCGATGGACACAAGATACATACTCTGTTGTAATGGCACGACAATCTTATCCTTTTTTATAATTCAGCAGACCATGTAATGAATTCACGAGTGTCTGGTCAATGTTCCCATACAATACAAAAAAATCTTGTTATTTCAATACCCTAACATGATGTGGTGAACAGGACAAGTAGAGAATTTGGACAATTTTCGTGTACTGAAATAAATTTGCCTTTAAATATTTAGGGCTTTTAAAACAAAATAGTGAGGCAGCCTATAATTCAGATACAAATTTACATTGAGCACATAAACCTCATGCAAGCAAGAGTATACTTCAGTCATTGTGATTTTCAACTTTTCTCTATTTTTTGTCAAAGCTTTATAGCTACATGTACCCTGAGTTGGTATTCGTTTACTCTAGTCTATCATATATTACAGAAAAAAGATTTAAGGGTATGTTTTCCAGCTTTGGGTATATTTTCCCTCATTTCTGATCCTCAGTAACCTGGGACTCACGTTACCCTAAATAAACCATACGTAAACATCATCTCAACTTACAACTAGGTTAACTGCCTGATATCAAGTTGTAATATATATGTATCATAAACCATAGAGGACATGTGGGTATCAGTGGATGTACATTTGAGCTGCTTTAAACTTGCCCTTATGTTGAAGTGAGTCTATAGCTACATAAAGACCACTAGTTGAGGGGTCAAAGTTGAAGAGTGCTATTGATTAAAGAAGTAGTTAGAACCCTTTCACAATCAACCCTTGATTTGTTAAGAGAAGCCACCTGACTTCAAAGAATACTATATTTTGGCTGATTATTAAAACCTGTATAAAAGGACCACTAGTAAAAAAAGACCATTTAAATATACATGTATTATTGTATTTGTTATTTTATCAAATCATTTATAAACAAAGGCTCCAGTCTCAGAAAATTAAAATTGGCATTCAAATTACTACAAGAATGCAACATTTAAAAAAATAAATCCATTTAACTTTATTAAGGTAGGTATTTTTTGAAGATTGTTATACACACAACCAGACCCTGGCCATATGTAAGTAACATCAAGTACAGAGAATGGCACAAGTCCTATCCATCTCACAAGTGGTGTTTTGATGCAGCCTTAAAGTAGAAATTTTGGCTTTGTATACTAAGTGCGTATGCTCAGGTTTTGCATAAGTGCTTTAGAAAGACATTACCCAGGCCCTTAACTATAACATGATCTACAAGAGAAGACACGACCTAGATCATCCAACATAGTCTATGACAAACTGCTGCACTTAGGTATTTAAACACGTTTATGGGTATACAATCACATACGTTTACACTATAAATCTAGTGATAACATTATACACACAGCACTTCATAGTCCTAGCTTTCTCATAAAAGTTGTTATCATAATGATATTGTAAAACTGCTAAACATGCTAAACATTATGCCAGGATGAATCATTGTGTAGCATTTGATTGTGTTAAAGAAATACTGGTTTGGATTGTGCACTTATACATGTACTATTGATTTGGTGTCAAGTGTGCATGGAAGCTAGAAAAAAATCATACTGTTCTAATTAATACGGAAGAGCATTTTTTTCAGATTGTTATTTTTAAAAAGGCTAGACCACTGTTCTGATGCAAGTGGATAATCTAACACTCATCCATGTTAAGAACTGAAGGAGGCAAACTAGTACATGTGAGAGAAATAGCAGATTCAAATTAAAGATCAACCTCATAACCATCCAAAACGAGCGTAATGATTTGATCTACTCACATTAAAGGCATATAAAGAAATGGAATATATGGTTCTAATGACAGACAAAGGGTGATCACACAGGCAACACATTTCCACTCACCCTATGATCATCTTGAGTTAAGTTTAGGATGTAGGACTAGTTGATATTTTAAAATCAGCAGGGCTTTTTCTCTTTGAGGAGAACGCCCTTTTGTCATTTGGAGAAAAATTAAATCTAAACTAAGAGAAGGAAAAACTTGATTGAATAAAAAAATAAAGGGAAAATTGTGTTACAGAAGGTCACCTGTAAATGGCTCTAGTTATATAGAGAGAAACACCCCATGATCAATTAAAATGTAATACATGCTCCTTGTTTTCACCTTACTCTGTTTATTATTGAATGAGTATTTTGCCATTTTTCGGGCCATGTCTGTTACTATTAAATAAATGTATTTATAGGAATGATGATTCAAACAGATTTTACCTGTGGCATGGCCCTAGAACAGCATCTCCAGGTGTAAATCATCACAGCATGCTCCTTGCCTTCTTCAAGCACTTTATTCTGCAGATGAAAGTAAGCAATCAGCATCATTAGTTGTTTTCATGAAAATGCCTTGAAATTCAGCAATTTTTGCTTTTAATTTTAATTAGTCAAAATGCAAAAACAAACTTTGGTTAAAGAATTTTTATGTGGAGATTACGGGTTAGAATCCTAACCCAGGACTAAGTACTGGGTGGTGTCTATGTACCCCCACTTTAGGTTTTACAATCAATGCATTATTGTCTACACTTGTGACACACCAAGCTCATCAATCTATGTTACCTTATTTATAAATAAAGGACAGATAAGTCACAGACACTAAGGATTACAAAAGCCTAAACCCAATACACAGTACAATGTGTCCACTGATTTCAAGATGGGTAATCACTTATCAGAAATACAGTATTCAAACACCTTACTTATACGACGATATGTCACAATATCTGCCTAAAAACAGTCCTCTATTTCTGTAAGCGGACTGTTTTAAAAGGACGGTATTATCAAAACATCTACGTAGAAAAGCATGTTCGAAACTTGCACATGCACATATTCATAGGCGACAATCATTGCACATGAAGGCCATACTAATGTCGAACGTTAGTTTATGGTAACCAAAGGACATCATAGAAATGTAACGAAAGTACTCTTAATGCTTATAGTTTACATGTGTTCGCTTTTTCTGTCAATTATTGTTGTATAAGCCAATTTAGTGCGGACGAGCAACAAATGTATCCTCGGCTTCGCCTCATATAAATTTGTAGTTCGTCCGCACTAAAGCGGTTGTAAGAGGACACTTTGGAATAAAAACTTGTACGTTATCTAATGTATAATTATAACAGGCTTTGAAAAACTTACCAAGTCTGAATGTACTGTTGCCTCCTCTATGAATCTAGCTACACCAATTGCATATCCCATCCTATCCTCGAAATTGGTGTCAAAGTTGGTCTGATACTGTATTGATACTGACTCTGCCTCTATGCAGGGCTGTTCATTAGATAGTGCTGTGTGTGTAAGATCTTTTACTTTCTGCAGAGCCTCTTCCAGGGGAACATGTTCTATTGGCTGCTGTTCTATAATTGGCTTATGTGTATATGAAGGCTGCTCTATTGGTAGCTGACCAACAGGTTGATATTCTATTGGTGGCAGGTCCATTGGTGACAACCTTCCTGAGGGCTGTTCCATTGGTGACAACCTTCCTGAGGGCTGTTCCATTGGTGACAACCTTCCTGAAGGCTCTTCCATTGGTGACAACCTTCCTGAAGGCTTTTTTTTAAAGACAATAGTTTAGTTGTGTTGTTTTTTGTGTATAGGGCTCAATAGGTTGCTGTACCATTTGTGCTCCAATGACGACTGTCTTACATTGAAACAAAATAACACAAAATGCTAGTTCTACATAAACTACTAGCCTGAATTCATGGTTGATTAAAATAAAACATTAGAAGTTTTAATTGTATATTACCACGGACCTATAAACCATGGATTGGCAACTGCCTTCTGAAGCTTCAGATTTGCTCTGAATACTCGCGAAATTCGAGATAACTTCCGAGATCTTATCAGCGCATTGAGCGCGTCTACCATTTTAAACAGAAGGGCCCCTGCTGTGAAGTATGACCATACAGCCATTAGTGGTGGTGGGCGCTAACTCCACTGGCATGTGTCCGTTTGTCAAAACATGACATAACTAAAACAACAACTATGTATAGATCATTGCGTATCCAGGATCTAACCAACATATTTAGACCAGATACGGAAATTGATGGAAACTGACTTTACCGTATCAATACATTGACGGAATGTCCCGATATTTAGCGAGTGAAATCTCCAGATACTTATCCAGAGTGCTCTAAGGATGCTGGGTAAAATATTTTTCATTATCATTTTACCGATATCGGGGAGTTGCCAATCCATGGTTTATTCTGTGATATTATCAAATTATTTCCTTCATTGATTTTTTTAAATTTCAAAAACAATTACCATTCATAGGCTAGCTACATTGTATAGTACTTATACCTAATATCCGTGTACAGCTTATTATAAATAAGTTTACCTTGAATTGTAAACTGTTTCACTTAGAAGAAACACATGTGCAGTAACCGTATAGTGACAAAAAGGAATGGACGTTTAAGTGCCCAATGACAGCTCAATCAAATAAAACAATATTGCAAAGTAAAGTGTGTAATGATCATGAAAAAAACTTGTTACTGCAAGACGTGTAAGCTCTATTAATAATCATTTATAATCCGTCTGTGACAGTCTTTCAGAACAAAATATATTGTCTTATTTTTCGATGGGTAAGATATGAAATCAAACTTACCACAGTTGAACTACAAATGTACGAACTTAATCCTAAAATAGAGATACTAAACAGCTCCAAAATCCATTGACTTTGTAGTATTTAATCGGTTTGATGTTTATCGTCCGGCTCACTTTCTTTTAGCAGACGGATACTTCCGGGTTGTCTGGCTTTAGTACCGAAAGTAGATTTATTGAACGAAACGATAATCCTTTTCAAATGTAAGGGACAGAGTCGCGCACAATCTCCCCAATCTCCCATGCATAGTTGTCGTTCTTTGCAGTCTCTCTCTCTCTCTCTCTCTCTCGTTCTCTCTCTC
>ENA-OREC01001824-OREC01001824.1-marine-metagenome-genome-assembly--contig:-NODE-1824-length-11225-cov-12.748206_pt1 | contig 11225 bp, 5 predicted proteins | sample MGYA00248626_ERZ508543 | MGnify/ENA primary metagenome ERZ508543 (study PRJEB26211, sample SAMN05518279) | marine metagenome | isolation source: Puget Sound, Washington, USA | host: Bankia setacea... | reverse complement strand
TGTGCGGAATGCTTCATAGCATGTAGACGATTAAACTTTTAATTAGTATGCAACAAATCAGACATAATTAAGACCTTTAAACAAATTATGTCGTGCAAAGAATTCAATTTCTGCGTGTATTTATGAAAATCAAGCGACAATGTATCAGCTGGTGCCTAATTAAGAGCAGTTAGATCACTTTGGCTTGTAGCACGTGTTTCGTTCTATGTTTGCTGGTGGTAAGATAGTTACAGTTCGGCTTGAATCCAAACAGATGCGCGTGTGCCGCCCAGGTTTCTGTTGCAGCTTGCGCTCTATGGACCACCAAGAGAACACACAGGGAAGGGTCTACAAAATCAAACTTTGAACATTAACCAAAAACATCAATGGATATATAAATGACTACTTAGGCTATCATGTTAAGAACGTTATTGGATTGGATTGAGAGCTTCATCAGCATTAGCAGATAAGAACATGTTTTCCTTTTTATCCCAGACCGTTGGCTATTTTGTGAAATTTGCGCGGTCGGGGGTGATATTAAAAGTGTAAAAGGCTTTCGAGGAATTTGGATATTAGTGTTTGCAATGTTTTAAATTACCTGATGGTATGTTGACGTCATGAATAGCTTTATACACATTACATAGCACTTGATATAGTATCTGAAATAATAACCAATTGAAACTAGTTTACCTCATGTTTGAACGTTTGTGAAATTGCTAGTGTTGGTTTACACACCGTTATGAGATACAGGTGCCAATATTGCTAACAGACATATCAATAAAGAACTGCATGTTGCTAAATATCATATATATAATAATAACAATATAAAAAAGCGTATAACCAAGTTTGAGTGATCTTTTGTTGGCCAAAATATTCTAAATCATACAGCGAAACAATGTTTTTACTATGACCCTTAAATACTTATATCAGGGTGCCACTAAGACTGATATCTCAACTTAGTATGTTCAACTTCCCAATGAAGACCAGGATTCCGATACTGCGGATAAAACATACAGCTAGGTAGACAAGAATTCCGATACTTAGGATAAAACACACAACTAGGTAGACCAGGATTCCGATACTTAGGATAAAACACACAACTAGGTAGACCAGGATTCCGATACTTAGGATAAAACACACAACTAGGATTATGATACAATCCCCTCTCCCTTTAGTTACATATTATGTTTGAAAGACACTACGCGTGTATGCATTGCGCATGGCCTTTATGGAAACAATGCTCTTACTATTTGTTTGACATCTTGCAAGTCATATTATTCTTGGCAAAGGTAGCGTTTGCAATGGTTTAGCCAACATTCGTATTTGCTTATCATGTACTATTGGAAATTGGGGGAAGAACAAACACTTCAAATTAAGACAGGCTCAGGGAACTAATTGCCTACGGTTATTTTTATGACTGCACATGCTTTTCTTTACGCTCCCCTTGCTATAAACCATATATTAGTCGAACCGGTACTAATTAACTTAATGAACTGTGTGGTGAACTCGGTCTGAGTTTCTGAGTAAAGCTTAACACTGCTTAGTCAAGGAATTTTGATTTTTCAACACTACTCGAGTTTCATGTATACTTTTTATTTACGGAGATTTGCAATTGGCACACATGTTGACATGCATATGGAAATACGAACACAAAACCATTGCTGTTTAAGTATAAGATTATAATTTCTGTGTGATTCTACCGTTTAGTGAGTCATTCAATAATGTGCTGCTACTATACGTTCTACGATGCTAAACACGTGTTTTGGAATGTACCATAAATCGAAGTTTATTACGTTTACCTCAATCTGAAGTGAATCTTTTGTATATGCCTAGGTGCATGCATACATGTTTAGACAAAATAAATAAAAAAAACATTTACAATAACGTATCTTTAAAAGCATATATGAAGCAATATAGCATTATATTCAAGTCAACATGGATACGGCTCTGTATTCACACTACGTTTACAATTTAACGCCAGATATGAAAACTGCACTTGGATTTGTACAACATTTTAGAACATTAACCCGTTTAAACAAAACATTCTTTAACATGTTTCCTAAATCTATTAAGTGCTATCAAGTAATAAACTCATGTTTGTCTTCTTTTACTACAATGTCTACTTAAAATAACGACTTGAATTATCGTATTTTATAGTTTGTTTGAAATCATGAATTCAATTTTATTGGCTGTTATTTCGTTTAACATATGTTGTTGTTTGAGATTTTAAGTTCATGTTTGTTTAGATCAAAATCTGTTAAGTTCGATAACGTGTATTGGGCCAAGGAAGTACTCAATCACAGACTACGTTGAAAGCATACTAGTTAGAAAGTAGTTGACCATACATAATGCGTTAGAGCCTCTTTTTGTTGGCAGTTTTGTGTTCAAGAAACAAAGCCATTTAAACCAAAATAGTAAATCTTATATCAATTCATAACAATTGAACAACTGCAAACTGTATCAATGAAGAATAAATCAGACTCAATAACTCGCTTATTTGAATGTACACTTGACGCTTCATTGTTTTGGTCCTGACTGTAGCACGTTCCGCTATTCAAACATACAAACGTACGTTGCTATTGTTAATTGTGCCCTTTCCTTATTTAAGGATGATGTTGCCGTCTCTATCTCTAGGTAACAACAAACGCTAACATTGTTCTTGTTGATATTCTTAGACTTCAAGTAAAAATGTGGTTTACATTAATGCACATCAGGCTGTAATCAGTTGTGATCTATATCCATCACAATCTGTAATAACATCGAATGAAAACAAGATACAACTATTCCAAGTATCTAGAAATAGGTACCAAAACAACCGTATCAAGGATAAGTTGTGATCTTTACAGACGCATTGGTGCCATTGTTAGTGGAAATAAGTTATTGTGTTGCCATGCCTTTGTGATAGACAAGGCGTAAACAGAATCAATGCAAACTGTATGAAATAAGGAACACTATTCTAGTTTTCAATGTCATGCAGGAGGTTTTACATTGATTCATATAATCTGTTTTGTAGTACTTTCTATTTAATAGACTGGTTGTTGTAAAGCTGACTGTTACGGCAATTTGTTCATGGAATATAATATATCCATACTTTAAATATTGAAAGTATTACTACAATTAAGTTGGGTTAATAACATCGGGCATTATAAATGGACCGAGGTCTTTGGCTGGAGGTCCTCGTAATAATAAATCACCATACCGTAACTATTAAATTCATGGTCGTTGGACACTAACACTCGTTTGTGAAGAATAACCGTAAAGTTAATACCAACAATAAAGAATAGAGCGCATATCTGAGAACTAGCCGTTATAAAGGAACACACTATAAACAGCATAGACAATAAACGTCAGGAACCACTTAACGAACGCTCTAAACGTTTCTGACAATAATGCATACACAAACATCGGTGTATTGTCCATGAACATAGAATCATCTTTAGATGTTGAGGAAATATTGGAAGAGCAGCTAATTCAAAGCTATAGATTGTAAACGGGAAGCATTTGGCCTCGAAGTCTAAACTATTTCCTAGAACTTTAAAGTTTATGCGTTGTATGTGGCGTTGCTCTTATGAAAAAAATGGTTATACTTTTGATAGCAGTGGACTTAATTTGAACGTATTAATGTATGACAAGCGAACCTAAAAATGCTTCATACATGAAACACTAAATGCTCATCAGGTAATCTAAGTCTAAAGCCGGCATAAACATTGGGACACGACATACAAATTATGAAATTGCGTGTGAATATACCAGTAAAACAACCCAATGAATAGATATTGTATTGTTAAAAGGAACAAGAACAAACCAAACACAGCAACCCTACAGTTCGTGGCTTCGACTCGTTTCCGTAAGGTACGTGATAATAACCCATGAACAAACGTACATGCCAAATCCTGACGTAGAAGGAGCGCTGAAGCATTCGAGTGTATGTTTACTCAGAATATAATGCATTGAGTGATTGGTTCTGACTCGGCATTGTGTACAGTCATACAGTACACGTATCACAAGTTGTTTTCCGCTCCTCCTCTCCACCACAATCTCTCGCTCGCTCTCTCAACCTCTCTCTCTCTCTCATCCTTGCTCATTCCGACTCACTCTCTCGTGTGTATACAAGGAAGCTCGGAGTTGTAATTTGTATAAAGTGTCGAAAGAAAAATCAGTGTTGACATGCCGGGCGAGTTGCCAAAGATGTTTACTAGGTCGATGCTTCGAGGCAGATGTGTGTGCTGCGGCTAGGGAAAACAACTGCAATAATAGGGGAAACTACAGATATGATATTCCCCGAGTCTTACCTATATATCAAAGCTCTCTCACTCGCTTTCTTCATCTCATACTGTGTCTATTTCTTCCTCAAGGTTGTATGATGGCAATAAAAACTTGCAGTTCGTACCTGCCTCAGATGTGTTCTCCCTATACTGATGATAGGATACATGCATTGTCGTCGTCGGTTTATTGTTGTCATTATGTTAATATGGCATACACTTTACCCTTTCTGTACCAAAACTCGAGAAATTGAGTATTTGGTTTACACCCAGTTTACTTGTGTGTTTCTTTCGTTCGAAACTGCAGTATTACTAATGGTAATTGGTAAGTTAGGCTTTGCTACAGTGTGTGCTTCATTTGATCGGTGAAGGCCATCGTATATTTATTCAACCATATCGTTGATTTCACACTATTAGACTATTAATTGTGTGAGCTACATTTAATGGACTTGTTCATAATTCTACTCTGTAAGTATATATTGAAACCGTTTGATGATAAGTATGCATTGTGCTACCAAATTAAAGTGATCACAAAAAGCTCGTTGTGAAATCGTGTTCATGCTATCTCGGAAATGGACATTCTCAGGTTGATTAATTAGTGTCTGCATTCCTATTTTCCGACTCACAGGATATTGGTCATTCTTTTAGGTTTCCTCCATGCATTTTGTAACACAGGAAACTCCTTTTTTGTTCCCTCGTTACATTGCGTGGTCGATTCACATCAAACGTTTCCTGTTGGTAAAAACTGTAAATGTATCAGAACAACTGTTGCACCTCTTCTTATTTTAGCCTTGCACAGTTATTAAATGAAGAAGGCAACATACCACATGCACCCATGGCACAACTAACAATAAAAAGTAACTGTTAACGACTTATATGTTATACGTTATACCCTGTCGGAAGAGTGGAGATTATTGTCTTTTGTAGACCGTTTGTGTTTGGTCTAATTAGCTTCTGGTTTTATTTACATCTCGTGAGTGTGTCAAATAGTAATATGACTGCATGTAATGTACTCGTACTTTAAAAGGAAATCAGGATCATCTTCCAAATTCCTCACTATATAATTATTATGTTTACTATGTTAGGCTAGACTGTAAAATAATATGGAAGTTCGACAAATAAACTACGATATACCGAATAGACATTTGCGTCATATTGAGTATTAATGCATTTTATTGTAAAGATACGGGAGCAAAATCAGCAGAACAGTAATCTATTTCTTTAAACCATATATTACAGCTTATCTGATAATAGTATCTCTAAATGAAATATTTAACGAGATTCAGTGTTGAATTTCAATTTCACAGGTGTTAACGGTTTTAGTGCATCAAAAACAGATCAATTATCTAACACCTTATGTCCTGCATGGGTTCTTAATGTAGTTAACCAATTAATCACTTAATGTCCTATATTGGTGCGTTTTGATGTTGGTTTTTGAAGGCATGCGTCTCAAAAGACTTACACCTGGTTTGATTCTACAACACGTTCTTCTTGAACTCAACATGCTTTCTTCTTCGTAATGTTGCAATTAGATGAAAACAACATATTTATCGAACGCTGATGTAAAAACTATTAAAATATGTAGCAAAAACAAAACAAAAACACGTTTAATTCTATAGCAAAAACAAATTAACATGCCAATAAAATGTTTATGTAAGCAGATGGTAAACAGATCGAGGTGCTCCACCATTTTTTTTTTAAAGGGTAGTTGTAATTTTTAACACAAGATAAACTGCAATGGAAATACTTGCTTTTTCGGATGTTTTAAAGACGATATGGGAGTAACCGTGTTCCTTCGGAAATCAGTCTCAAAATTGGAAACAAGAAAAATGAAAATGAGAAGAGTGTTTACAATGTCAAGTACAGAAGTAATTAACTGCCGAAAATAAAAATAAAAATATCGATACCGAAGAACGTACAATTGAATAAACAAATGTGTTCTGCTTTTCGAATCATTATACACAAATATTCAATTATTTACCTGACGACATCATCAGGAAATCTCAACGGAAGACAATGATACACGCTCTTCCGGTTTTGTGGTTTCAGTAATGGTCTAGCGATGCAGTGAATGCTGTAAAGAATTTTCTAATCTTAATTTACCAGTTGCACACAAAATACATTACACTTCTAATGGGTAATTCGTGATATAAATGTCAGCATTGTTTTTTGCTAAGTGTTTGACATATTATCGTCTTGTGTTATGTGGTGGAGAATGATTCGTAGAACGAGTTAGTCAGCAAGATAATGCACGAGTGTGTATGGCTCTGTATCATACCACTAAATGTACGAGTACAGTATATTAACATAAAACCAAACGAACTCGTTACACATAACATAACTTCTAAGGCATTTAAGACTAAGACAATCTTATTTAGCAATGAGGAAGTGTTTATTTGCAAATGAAAACCCAATACACAATAAGGTGCATGTGTATACAACATAAGGTTCCTTATCACTGTTACTACTTGACAAGTGTTGGTTTGTTGATATTTGTGTTTCAATTTCGTTATGTTGTCTATTTCAGTACAAGATGCCAACCCCTGAGGTTCTGAAGCCCGAGATTAAGGACAACCATGACGGGTCCATCAATGTCACGTACCATCCTACCATACAGGGAAGACATGAGGTCCAGATGTGCTATGAAGGATCTTCTATAGATGGTACGTTTCCGTAGTTATTTCGTTTATCACTGTTACCCCTCCAATATATTATAGAAAGATGCTTTTACGCTTTCATACATCTTAGAAAGAGGCGTTGGTGATAAATATGAGAACGCCTGAATCCTTTGTTTATATGTATGACAAAATTATAAACACAAAAAGCTCTAGATACGAAACCACCTTATGTCCGTGTATGACAATTTTAATCGTCAATCTAAACGTTCACTATACACATTTCAGCAATTCCTCCAATGGCTTCAGTATGCAAGACTTATATAATGTAAATGCATGCAATATAACGACATGCTATTGTTCTAGCTAACTTTCATTGTATATGTGCTAACACGTGCAAACAAAAGGCCGCATGATTATTCCATGAATTACCAAAACAGCAAAACCCAAATTGCAACTGGCGCTATAAGTTTTGATTGGCATTTTACCTGACAGGAACAATATTGGTGAACACTTTCCTGTAAGTACTCAGTGTAAGTTTTTCTCAATTATGCTTGGCACTCTCGGTTGGCACGTGAAAGGGTAATTTTCAGTCTTGATTGCATTGTGTAAAAATGGCGAATATTGAAAACAAAAATGCCAATTCAGCTTGTATAACGATAGTGTAAAGAAAGGTCAACAACTTGGTAACAACATCGCCGTACATCTTGTCGTAACTTTGAGTTAAGATTCCCATCAACATTTCACGTAAACATTATGCTTGCTGGTATGCATTTATGTTCCAACCACTGTGTAATGGTAAAGCGATAAATCGAGACCCTGGTTGATCCAGCAGATGGTGTTTATGTACCTGATCCGAGTCCTAGAACAACGCGTTTGTCTTCCTATTCAGACTATTCCGTAATGCCATATATAAAACGATTGAAAGCAAACTGTTATAGCTTGTTTTGTGTAGCATGTATTTACGTCGCTTTCGCAATCATCGACAAAATTACGCCAACGTAGCTTTATTTGTTTCTGTAATCAGTTCAGTGTTTTATTATATGTTAGATCCTTTAAACGACGACAATAACTGCTGGTTGAGAGCTTATATATCGATGTTTGGGACGTAGGTACGAACGGAATGATCGTAATTATGTTTTGTTTGCTCGTACACTACTGGTACATTCATTACTCGATAGCCTAGAATTCAAGCAAAGAGGACACGAGCAGAGTAGCAACTAGCTCAGACCTTGTACATCAGTTGAATACCTTTTATAGCTTCATGTTGCCCTGTATATACTTAAAATAAATTGAACACTCCCACCAAGCATATATATGTTACAACACCGATTCTCAAACAACAACGTATTGTTCATACCCTCACTTTCTCAATCAGTAGATGAACTTTATATACTAATACTCTGTCTTGTTCTATATCCTTAAGACTATTCATGAACGTGTTTAGAACCCTCCTTACAACACGAGTCAAGAGAACTCATTTCTGCTTGTTTACGCTGTATAATTGTTGCCTATAATAAACTTATGTTGTTTCATGTATACTCATATCAAACAAATAATGAACTTAACTCAGCGCATATATCAGAGTTAATAAACTTCAAAATTAATGGCGATATTAACAATTCATATACTCGTACTAGGTTTCAATGACGTAGCATCTTTATTATTATTTAGTGTAAAGGAAATTACATACAACAGTTGTTCTCACACCTGTGTTATTAGTTAAAGACATAAACAATTCAAACTGATATAATCAACCGCATAAACTATCGCGGTTGCTATGGCGGCATATTAGCTCTATAGTTGTGTATATATGCCAAGGTTCAACGTATATATTTGCACATATCAGGATAATAAAGGGGTTTACTATCATTTAATCTTTATATTTGCAACATTTACTTACTCGTGCTCACAGTATATACACACTAGTATGGACGGATTACTTATATCACAAGTCCCATGTTCTGCCTTATGCAATCACCTTGTTTACAAATAGTAACTATAAACAGTAATAAAGAGAAAATCATAGACCCATCCATCTTCGCAAATAGCTCTGTATTCTCATCTCAGCGATTTGTATTTGCCCGGAAGTGCTTTATTGTTATGGCCAGACATATATCTCCTTTTCATTATCGAAACAAGTATTCACGTTCATGGTTACATTTGTAGCTCATTCCAATGTTACTGTCCTGGATACCATCTCGTTTGCAGTTCATCGTCTTCTAAATGTTTAAATAAAGCATGCAACGTATTCCTGAGTGGCTTCACTGTGTGTTTATACCTGTATAGTAGACACGATAACGTTAAGACAAACGTCCTTCTGTCGGTCTTGACTTGAAGTAAGAGAGGTTAAATGCTTAAATATATATAGCATACTCGTGATGCAAGTTGAATATAATATACAAGTCCCATAGAATGGCAACTCATCAAGGTGATCTGTAACGTTCAATATTCTTCTACGTCTTCTACGTTGCGTTAACGCCTGCCTAAACTGTCACACAGGTCAACGAAGAACGTTTTTCCTTCATTTCTTGCCTTACACATTGACGTCTGAACATCATCATTGCTGCAGGGTCATGTTGTTATGTTCGAATAATGGTTTGATTAAATAAGTGGAACCATGAAATACCACGGTTTAATCTTACAGTCTGATTGTGTTATAAAATATCAAGGTTCGCGTAGAATTATGCTTCAATGATATTGTAAAGTAACCAAGGCCGTGTTGAAAGAGATGCTAGGGAACACAACTGGTTTATCTGCCTAACTATTCACCTGTACGTAAAATGGTATCGCATTTACCGCTCAAACGTCTACCTTTTCCAATTTCCCCGCCATAATTTCTTTTTCAGGTGGGCGTGAACGATGTAACACCTTGATCTCGGGTCTGTTATCGCGATTAAATTCTGTCTTATTATCCCTATGAACAAATCTGAGGAATCAACACCAAACCAAACTATGTGGTAAAACATGACCACGCAGATTAAACAATTTAGCGTTCATTCATTCATATTCCGACTTATAAAAGGAAGAAAAACAATCGTCAAGTATAACTAACACAAGAGTACAATAAATCTAATTAAATATAGGCTCCGTTTAAAGCTGTTTGCTTATGATTTGTAATACGGCGATACCAAAGTTATGAACTATGCGTGCGTAATTTTTATAACATATTTCGCTGATTTCGCGTTAATTCCCTAAATCCGACTGCTGTGTTGGATAAGATCAATTTTCAAATTGAGGTCTTGTGCGAAAGTGATGTATCTACTTTATATGTGGGCAATGGTGTTAATATGCTTAGGTATTGGTCTCTCTTCACGCTTATTAACTATTTAAAAATCTCCTCAAGTGGCTGAGTGTATCAAACAGCTTGGCGGGAAGTGGCGCGTGCTCGGATTATACAACTCGCATGCACGTGCAAATAATTTTCCAGAGGGCTATTTGTGAAAACCGGGGAAGGGTAAATGTTTCAACTACGTTGTGTTTCTAGAATATTTGGCAACATGTTAGTATTGATGCTATTTAGTAGTAATATGAGGTCTGCCTATTACCACATCAACTTATCTAGACACAGTGTAAGGGGGGACATGCTGTTAGTCTTTGTTGTAAAGTAAACTGTCATCCAAGCTCCACGTGACAAGGTCAGTCTGAAGGAAAGCCTACCTTAGGCCATGATAGGGACTATAACTACACACGTTTGGTGTATTATGTTTGCATTATCATGTTTTATATAATATATGTAAGTGTTGACCTTTGTATGCTTTCAATATTTCCTACCACATACCTATTTCCCAAGGTAAAGGCAAATTTGAAATACATGCAAACGCTAAGCATAGAAAGATACATCATGAATGCGTATACAAATTAAACACTGTATACTTTTGAGTCTGGTACACATTTAAGAACTGACACCTACATTCACACGAACCGTGTGTATTATAACATGTGACCCAATGTTGATATGAGTATACACTGTTTAAAGGGAATCTTTCTACACATGTTTAACAAGTTACGTCTCTATTTTCTCTCGATGATTATTTTTTCCGCAAATAGTCTCGTACCCAGTCGTACGTGCTGTGCTGCATCTAGACATCGTGTCTTACATAATGGTTGTTTAGATTATAAATATTTACCCAACTCCTTCACTTGTTAATGAGGTGGAACATTTGATAGGTGCAATATATGATTACAACATGATCACACTTCATGGTATACGTAAACTACATAACCTAATGGAAAGTCTCATATGCAAGTTAACACGATCACATTTATTTTGAAAAAACCCTATCCTACAATACATATAAGAATGTGAAATATTTACGTTAACACGGTCACACTTCATTCTATACGTTCAATACATACAATAGTGCAA
>ENA-OREC01001823-OREC01001823.1-marine-metagenome-genome-assembly--contig:-NODE-1823-length-11225-cov-17.078220_pt1 | contig 11225 bp, 3 predicted proteins | sample MGYA00248626_ERZ508543 | MGnify/ENA primary metagenome ERZ508543 (study PRJEB26211, sample SAMN05518279) | marine metagenome | isolation source: Puget Sound, Washington, USA | host: Bankia setacea... | reverse complement strand
GTTATCTGAGGCCCTAATTTAGGGTTAGAGAGGGTATTGTTTGGAAAGTTATCTGAGGCCCTAATTTAGGGTTAGAGAGGGTATTGTTTGGAAAGTTATCTGAGGCCCTAATTTAGCTGAATATAATGATAATAATTCTTTATTTTAAGAAGGTAACATACAAAGATGTAAACAATTATCACAGTAAAGAGTTGTATGAATATGGCTGATGCAGAGTTATTACACCAAGGGAAACACATTTGAGCCCTATATAAGTCACACCCATTGGACAGAGGTTCTGTTGTTTTGTCATTAGAATTTATAATCTTCATCATATTCATATAACCTATATAAGCAGTTGATGCATGCACATGACTTAATGACATAATAATGTTAACATATATAACACATTATGAGAAACCATCAAATATTGGTAGTTATGCACATTGTAGAATTTTACCTGTTATATATGTATAGCTATATATAGGAAATTGGTCTTGAAAATCAGTTTCAAGACTCTTGTTGTTAGATGTCCTCTATGAAGAAATGAATGTTGTCTTTATAGAAATTGGCATTTTATCTTTCATAGGTGTTTTTTTCTGAACACTGACTTAATTTGCTTCATGATCTTTCATTTACATAAATACTGCTTTGCAAAAGTCTATATTTAATAATAGATTCACGTCATTGTGGATTGAACCAAGTTCTTCTGTAGACATTCATTTTACTTGAATCTCTGATCTGTCTGATGAATTCATAATTGTTTGGACAAATCCAACCGTTAGTTTTATATTTTTTTGACATTTCTAATAAATTAATGATAGATTTTTTACTTATCTAATAGACAATTAAGCCATTATATTTTGCATACATGTTTGACCTTTTGTTTAGGATCATGTATATACCACCATATTTACCTTGTGATATATAGGAGAGCAATACTTGGACTGTAGAGTAGCCCCAGTAACAATGAGGTATTAAACAAAGCTCAATCTGCCCTTCAAATCTTCTAAGTTCCCCCCTGTTATAGTTATATTTTCTTTCCAGCAACTTTGAATGTGGAAACTTGCATCTGGTTACATCCATCTAGCATACTACAAATCGTTGATACAGCTTTGTTCACTTGTTTAATGCTTTGTTTTAGTTTGATAAGATGAAATCAATTCCAAAATTTAACCATCCTATATAACAAGATACATCATACTCATTTGTCATTAAATATTATGAAGTGTATTACATGAAAATATTTAAGATTTACTGAATTGTGTTCAAGTTACCATGACACCCAAACTAACATATGCAGCTATCAACACAGCAAATATTTAACATTTACAACAACTATATAATAGTGAGACTATGATTAAAGTTAGGTTATTAAAAATATGTTGTTTCCATATTCAAAGTTTTGTTCCTGAACTATTCAAATATTTTAACAATTGTCTCCTGCATGTGCATGTATACATATCTCTATTAGTGCATGGGACAACTATTGCAATATATAGCCTACCATAGACTACCTATAGAATTGTGTGGTTACTTCTATGTTCCTTTGCATGACAAATATTTACATAGTTAATACAGCAAGGTTCCACTTTTAAAACCACTCAGAATTAAGATTGTCTTGTTTAGGTGATTTAGACAGAATAATATAGTCGCAAACAACAATTTTCAATGTACCTATGTCTCCCTATTTACATTTAGTGCTTAGTGACCACTTTTTGTTTGGCCCAATGGTAGTTGTTGATTGGTCTTTTTGTGGAACTTTACTGTATTTCTTTCTCCTTGCTCTTACAATATTCTCTTTCAGGTACAATAGTTATACATATAATTGACTTCCAGGCATGGTTTATATAACAGGTTATCATGCTATGATCATCTCTTTTACTCAAGGAAATAGTATTTTATGAACCACAAGCGCCACTCAAAATTTCAACCTTTCTGTAATTCTTTCTCAAATAGCTTAATTTAGTGAAGTAGCCAAAGACACTGTTAGGACCACTGTTTTAACATTTCTAATGATGGTCTAGCTATAATTAAAGCAGAAGATATTGCTTATAGAAAACAAAATTGGTGGTAAAGTAACTGCCAACTTCAGTTTAATTTTTCTATACAGAAATCTGTTCATTGAACGTTAACTCTACTTTAAACATATTTCACCACATGAACGTCTTTGTTTCTGTTTGTTAGAAAAATGAAAATGCGCTATTTGAGATTGCAACTGAAAACAGCGCCACAGTTTCGAACACCTGAAAGAATAAATCTTCAGTTGTACCCAGGGAGCCCTAGACTGGATTATGTAATGAATAATGTGAAATGACTTGTTATAACATTGCTTTACGGCTTTAATGTGTAATATTGACAGTTGTCCATGTTTAGGTTGCTTTCATGTGAATTTGGAAAATGTTTTAGCTCATGGTAATGTTTGTTTCATCCATGGCTTAAAGAGTATTAGTTTTAATGCTTTCATGTGATTTAGGAAAGCGTTATTCTATGTTTGCTTGCAGATTCTGTTTAAGTGTGAATTTATCCTATCTACTTAATACTTGTTTGTGATAAAAAGCACTGTAACGGTCTTTGTGATTTAGTAAGGTCTTTACAACATAATTCATGTTTACCTAATATGGTCTTATCATTAAGGGTGTCTTTACTGCATAGACAATTGGCCTTGAATGGTCTTGTAATATTAATTGATCTTGATCATATGGAAATATTAACAAACCTGGTCTTATTATCTAGATGGTCTTAAACCATATAGAAAATTTAAGTTACATGGTCTTATAATTGAGTTGGTCTTAACCATACAGAAAATGTAGTTCCATATTGTCATCATTCTTTGCCTTCTTTTAGTGAAGCAGCAGAGCTCGGCCCTTTTCAGCGTGATATCCAGGTTCGCCTTAAGCCCCTGATAAGTGTCCATGTCCCTAGTAAGAGGTATACCCCTGTCTGACACTAAACCAACATGTCTACCCACAACTGAGTGACTCACACAATGTCTAACGAAGGTAACGAACAATGCACTCAAATGTATACAAACACAACAACAACAAAAGACGCGTGTGTGTGCTATTTTATATTAGATTTATTATAAGACACGTATGATATTTGCAAGGTTTGTCGTGTATATATTTATGTTTGCTTGAGATGTCACAGATTCATGCTCTTGCACAACCAATACCAGATTTAAACCAATTGGCCAAATGTCTAGTGTGCTGATATACAAAAGCTGTTATCTGCTCAGAATCAAGAAATTGGATGAGAGCTTGATTATGAAATAAATATTAGCCCATGCCTTAGTATGACGATAATAAACATCAATAATCCAACTCTTGATATTTACTTTTCATAGATTTGACTGTACTATTGAATGAAGCTATCAATAAAAGGGTTACCTCACAATACAGTAACTTAGCCAACCAAGCTTGTAGGATGGTGTGTAATCATGTTGATTTTAACTTAAAATGCTCAAATAGTGCAGGCATTATGACAGCATGATAGCGCTTTATCAATACACTCGAAAAAGCTGAGACATATTAAAAAAGTCAGTTACTTTAAACCATAGTCTGAATCTCACTTTGACGAATCATCTTGTCAAATTTGATCAAATATTGATACATTCCACCTTATAATCCTATTGTATATCTCCATTTATCATTGTAATGTTATAATATATACATGACACATTTTGAAATCTATCTCTTTCTATTGGCCTGTGCACTGTGATTTAATAAATGCTACATGTTTCTATTGATATAGTTTCAAGTAGGCTCTAGCATAACATTAGTAAGACTTGTATAGTTAGGCTTGAGTGCACGCATCTATAGACTTTGCATATATATTATCTAGGCAGAATAATAGGGCTGCTCTATTCTCTATATTTGGTTCATTATACAAAATATATATCAAAACAACCATGTTTAAGCTATTAGAATTATGTTATAGTGACATCTAATTTTTCATGTGGCATATCCATTTCTCCCACATTTCATTTGTCTTGTTTCCCTATATATTACCTATGTCCAATATCTATACTAAGTCCAATATTATCTACCATAATATACCATCACATTCTTTTATTTTTAATCTTCCCCAATTTGTTAGATGTTCTGAATTATATTTCCTTTGTTCCATCAAGAAATTCTAGTGTTCAACAACAAAAACGTGTCTCTAGTTTGTGTTGAATGAATTCCATCCCCTCCCTTTATCTTTACTCGGAGTTGTTGTTTCTTTTCAATACATATTATCTCTCTGTCAATGTATCATAAGTAGTCTGACACAGTGTTTCTAGTGTATCTTTGATTGCCCTCGACTAAATCTAGCAGTTAATAGTACCATTTTTTCGACATCTTTGTCTTATTTGCTTATATTGGTAAATAGAAAGGCAATTAAGTGCGATACTCTGCATAATAATTCCTTTTATATGCAAAACAAACAGCAGCTAATCATGATGAATGTAGGTATTTTGTATAATGAACACTTTTTAACATAAAATCATGAAACAGGATTATTTTTGTTTAATGTATAGTTATTAAGTCTATGTACAGTTTGCTAATAATCTTGACAATTGAGACATTTACAGAGATGTTATGTGTATTGAACATGGAACAACTCTTCTTTGTAGAGATTCCCTCTCCCCATATCATTTCATGTTGGATTGTCTACCCTTAATTATATTACCGAACAAAGTCTGTTTTATAAAACTGATTTGACTCTGTAATTTGTTTTATAATTGTGTTTTTCAACTTAGTGTGCAGGGTGAAGGGCACAGTGTGGTCTGAGTGTGAATAATTCTGAATGCCTGTCTCACTAGATAATGACAAAACATTCTTAATATCTAACTACCAGTGACAGTGCCTTCAGTGCTTTGATTTTATTGTACTTAAATGATAGGACAATGTTCTGTTGCAAACCATCACTCCGCTTATTGAAATTAAACACTTTAGACATTTAGTGAGACAGGCATATCTTTTAATTTCTTACTCAACAAAACTTGGATATATTTATAAATGATGGATGAAAAAATGCAATTACAAATAGTGTACTTACTAAAATAGAGTAAGGAAAAGATTTAAAACTATCAACTAATATATTTTATTTCAGTAACTTCTAGAACTAAATAATCAAATATATTAACAAATAAATTTATTAAAAAATGAGGTCTTCTTATAGTGATAATGACAAAATTTAATCCACAGTAGAAATAATTGCATGTTATATAACCTGTAGTACTGCATGTATATTTATATTGTATGTTGTAAACCTTTTGTAACAGGCTAACAAACAGACGTCCATTTCTGCCACCATTAGAGAATAACCAGGTAAAACTTGCACACATGAATCCATTGCCATTCATCATTGTTTTTACTTCATATTCGTCATTTTGTTATCGCATTATTTGTTTGGTTGTGATATTTCTAGATTTTCAGCTGTTTGTGTTGGTTGAGGACATTGATAAAGGACCTTGTTACCCTGGGAAAAACTATTGTATATTCTAGTCTGTTCAGTTTGTGTTCCATATCATCCTGAATTTATAGATGCATGTTTCAGGACTCAAGCTGCATGCAAACTATGTGTAGAGAATGCACTGTATACCTAGTCTTGGGAAATTTCCTTGTTCAGAAGACCAGACAAACAGTGACACTATGCATGTTGACATTATTATTTTATATACCTTGGATATTTCAAATGTATACAAAGAAAAGGACTTTTAATTAATTGGTTTTTTCTAAACTGTGAAATCATCATTGCCATAGGCAAACATTTTCTTGGAGATATGCTTTAAATGGGCATTTAGTTTGTGCATTCCAAAACATCAACAACGAAATCCATCAACAAAATTGATTTCACAGTAATGGAAAACTGCACCATAGCTATTATATTGATTTTTTAAAAATTGTTTGTTCACTCTTTCTTACATATTTTACTTTTTTATTGTTGCAGGTTGGAGGCGGCGCGTTATATCAGTCTGAGTCTATCAACCACTGGGTTTCAACCAGTTCTCCTGCCAGTACCACCAACCCCACAAGCCATCCTGCCAGTATGACACAAACATAATAGCCCATCAAAGCTCAGCAGCCAAGGGGTCACATGTAAAGACAGGTCTTAAGGGCCATTATCAGAGACACTGACTCATTTAGCTCAACAAGGTGAAACTATCAGACAATTGAATCCAGCCAGCTTGGTACACTTTCTAACCAATCGCAGTGCAGCAGGGTCACATACTGGCAAAGTTTATGCAGGATAAAAGGGCCTATATTAAGAGTCATGAACACTACAGGGTCAAATTATCTTAGTTGAATCTCACCCATGTGACTCAAGCTTTCTAAACAAATACTGGTTAGTTGCAGCAGTTATCATCAAGAATCGTTAATACCATTAGATATCAGCAAAGCAGTTGTCACCAGTAACAATAACGCATCTCAATGCAGTTGTCACTTCTAGGGGTGCATATAGTTGGCCCCATATCTGACAATCATTCTGAATATATGTAGATGCTATGTGAGACCATATTAAACCATGTACAAAGTTGTAATATTAAACAGGGTCAAGAAAAAGTACTTCAAAGTTGGTATAGATCATTCAGTATGTAAGCCTTGTATTACAAACCAAAATATACTGTGATATTACAACTGTACTGTGTCAAAGTCGGCATTGTATCTATTCATGAAAAGCATACTTTAGTGCATCAGTATTTCCATGTATACACAGCATTATCTTTTACATTTTACACATAAGCTGCTGAGTTCCTGTAATTATTCATTTTGTCAACTGAGTCAAGTATATATAAACAATGTTGAAACCCAGCATGTTGGGCCTTTGAGTAAGCAAATTAATTGTGCTTTTTATAGAGTAATTCAAATGTTACCTTTGTTTGAATATCTATTTGACCATTTCCTGTGCGTCAGATTTAATTCAGCTCATTCAAAATCAAAGACATCTTACAAGCTCATTGTCCCCTCTAGTAATCCTTTGTTCACAATGTTGAACATTAGATAGACATGTCTTCGCAAATACAACTCTTCTCATTTAGTTTTTTAATATTGTTTTATGAAATTTTTATTTATATATACATTTGTGACTGTGATATATTTTGAAATAGTTCTGTGTTGATAATTTTAAATGCTTTATCTTATATTGTTTGATATTATTCATTTGTGTTATATATACATTCTTTAGATATACATGTATCATTTGTGGCCATCTTAGTTTCATAAGGCAACCTCCTTTCTGTGAATGCAAATCTGTAGCGAGACTATTTACATATGAATGATAAACAATCTCAAACACTGGCACCTAAAGTAATTTTGAACATTCTGTAAAATTCTTCTCTGGGTAGATGTATTTTGTAAAATGTATGCATGGCAATATTTAACTGTCACCTATGTATGTCAACTGATAAAACAACCGAAAAAACACCATTGTTTTGAGGTTTTTGTTTACAGCTCCGTAGTACTGAAATGAGTATGTAACAGTTGTTGTCTCGGTTTTTCACAATCAGACCGTCCATCAGATTCAACTCATACTGAAATACCGTAGAGTTATCTTTACAATAGTTGGACTCTTACAATATACTTATGAACACATATAGAATGCCAGTTGAATATTGCCATACAAATATAGTACCATTTTGATCAGGGTATCCATTGTAGACTTGAGTGTGCAAACATTTCTGGCTTATACATGTTTGCATGGGTATTGATGATCCATTTGTCAAATAAGGTTGTTTTGGGTGACCTTGTTCTATGACAGCTAGGTCACTGGAATGTCTTCTCCATAATAACGCCAAGTTCTAGAAACCCATCTGTGATAAGGACTTAAACAGTTTTAAAACTTAATATACTGGTAAACATTGCAGAAACAGTTGAAATGTGGAAGTTTAGTGTCCTTGACATTGGCTCATATAACAAGTTGCCCAGCAATCCAGCGAAAGCATCTTCAATAGTTTCTTGTTTATAGTTGGTACATGTATGAGTAATTTACAATGTTGTATTCTAAAGTATGCTGTTTTAAATTGATGTTTAAACAATAAAGCATTTAATCAGCATACCTAATTACAGATTATAATGAACTAATACAGGTTTGTAGAAAAGATTACCTCATTGTATGGATATCAAAAGAATTGCTTCATCTAGTCAAACGTTAACAATGCATTAAGCAGTAAACAATGATCAGTAAAGCAAAGTTCTTGATTCATTTGGGACTAAATTCATAATTGATAATAATGCCTAATTAGTATTGGTATTTATGTCTTGCAGTGAGGTATACTGTAAGTTGACAATCATTGATACATTTGAAAAGGCAGTCTATGCTTCAAACATGGTTTCTGCCATGTATACAAAATACCAGTAAAACAGTGCTTTTTAAAATAATCAAACATTTATTTTTTGTTTCCTCTGGGTTTTTTAATATTCCTGTACTTTGCAAGGGTCTATGCATTTTTTCCGCAATTCATTTGTTAAATGTTAACAGCATAGCCCGACCCAATACAACTGTAATCATTAAACTCTGCATGATATACCATCACTAATACCAAAGTAACATGTTATATAAAACCTGTGTAGAATGCCTTACTTGAATTTATGTCTATGAAATGTTACATCCCATCATAGTATTATTGCCTTATAAATCCGTCAGTGCCTATTTTCACATCTTTTACCATTCACTGTTAAATGCACCTCAGTTTTATGGGAATTGTTATTTAATTAAATGATGATGCTCTGTTTGTGTCTGGTGTCATTTTTCTGACAGTAAACTGTGTTTAAAAAAGTGCTACCTGAGATGATTTAGCGAGATTGATTATATATTTTAGAATACGTTATTTTTGGGGACAAATCCTGAAACATGCAAAAAAACCTGAGAAGACCATTATGTGATGCCAAAAGAATGGTACTGTTTTACTCAAGCACTAACGCAAAACCTAAAACTCCATTTGCAAATTCAAAAGGACTTTACTTTTCCCATATTTCGTTCTTGCATTAAAAGCAATATTTTCTGGAAGAATCAACTGTTTCAAGATAAAAAAGATTAAAAATAAATGGGTAAAAATCCTGACTTGTATTTTCGCTTGATGACTGTGTGCGTGAGTTCGAGCCCCATCAAAATCTCCCGTCCTGACAGACACAGATTGAAGATAGAAAATTGTCTTAAAATGTTAACATTTAATCATAACTACTTTGTGTGAGGATGGAAACTTTTGACTTTTTTTGTCTACTCCAAGTTGATTCGTAAAATACATTTGTATCCTATTTTACAAATCAACTTGGGTACAAATTTAAATTATGAATCAACTAGGGTACGACTTTATTGTACAACTTAACCATAGTACAAATTGAATACATGTAGTACAAATTAACTTTGGGTAAGAATTAGTGATATGACACAACTTGATAGTACGACTTACCTAGGTTATGGATTGGAAACTACAACTTGTGTACAAAATATGTACTGAAAGTATCAACATCGTCATCAGCATTGTCATAGTCATCATGATGGACTGTTCGATTTCTATTTTCCATCCTGCTTAGTGTTTATTTTTGTGCAATCAACATTGTATATTTTCAGCCATAGCTGGTTGCCATGCACATTTAAGGAATATTTTCTTACTAAAGTCAAATGCATTATTGTTTAACATAGATTGTGCAGTATGAATTTAATCAAAACAATCTATTAAGAAAACAAATAAAAAATACACCCTACAAGGTGATATTTCTTATGTACAAAATTCATTCAAAAATAGCATAATTTTGGTAAACTGCCACCAATACATATATACATGTAGTGTTAAAGCCCAAAATGTAACAATTACCATAGCTTTCATTTTACACCAGTCATGAAATGTGAAAAAGAACAAAAGTGGAATACAGATAGGTGTGTGCAAATAAATAACTAAAAAACAAGTAAATATACAAACAATTTAATAGACTAAACAAACTTGAGAGAGCACTGAAACTGTGTCCACATCAAAATTGAATATGCTTTATAACCTACAAATCAAAAGAGAACTAAAAACTCATTAACGGTACGTGAAATCCTTGTATTTATGTTCAACATCATCAAACAGCAATCAGCACATGATCAAGCAACAATCTGTAGTGTCTATCTTGGTTAAAATCATTATAAACCGTATCACTTTTTGTAGGCGTATACAGATCTTTGACCGCTGTTTGGTACATTGGACTGTAAAAATATATCATACAATGTGCTATAGTCAACATTTAATTCAATAACATGATGCACAAACAAATCATAACATCAAAAATATCCATGGTATTCTTGTTTTAAAGCATCTTTACACAACCTCCTAGCATGTTATAATACTGGAACTGGTTGGTAATGACACACATTTTAACTATAATTTGACTGTAGGAGACCTCTGGGTATGTTATGTTGTTCAGTAGATTTGACTGTAGGAGCCCTCTGGGTATGTTATGTTGTTCAGTAGATTTGAGTGTAGGAGCCCTCTGGGTATGTTATGTTGTTCAGTAGATTTGAGTGTAGGAGCCCTCTGGGTATGTTATGTTGTTCAGTAGATTTGACTGTAGAAGCCCTCTGGGTATGTTATGTTGTTTAGTAGATTTGACTGTAGGAGCTCTCTGGGTATGTTATGTTGTTCAGTAGATTTGACTGTAGAAGCTCTCTGGGTACGTTATGTTGTTCAGTAGATTTGACTGTAGGAGCCCTCTGGGTCTGTTATGTTGTTTAGTAGATTTGACTGTATGAGCCCTCTGGGTATGTTATGTTGTTTAGTAGATTTGACTGTAGGAGCCCTCTGGGTATGTTATGTTGTTTAATAGATTTGACTGTAGGAGCTCTCTGGGTATGTTATGTTGTTCAGTAGATTTGACTTTAGGGGCCCTCTGTGTATGTTATGTTGTTCAGTAGATTTGACTGTAAGAGCCCTCTGGGTCTGTTATGTTGTTTAATAGATTTGACTGTAGGAGCCCTCTGGGTATGTTATGTTGTTCAGTAGATTTGACTGTAGGAGCTCTCTGTGTATGTTATGTTGTTCAGTAGATTTGACTGTATGAGCCCTCTGGGTATGTTATGTTGTTTAATAGATTTGACTGTAGGAGCTCTCTGGGTATGTTATGTTGTTCAGTAGATTTGACTGTAGGAGCTCTCTGGGTATGTTATGTTGTTCAGTAGATTTGACTGTATGAGCCCTCTGGGTATGTTATGTTGTTCAGTAGATTTGACTGTATGAGCCCTCTGGGTATGTTATGTTGTTTAATAGATTTGACTGTAGGAGC
>ENA-OREC01001822-OREC01001822.1-marine-metagenome-genome-assembly--contig:-NODE-1822-length-11227-cov-13.842691_pt1 | contig 11227 bp, 5 predicted proteins | sample MGYA00248626_ERZ508543 | MGnify/ENA primary metagenome ERZ508543 (study PRJEB26211, sample SAMN05518279) | marine metagenome | isolation source: Puget Sound, Washington, USA | host: Bankia setacea... | reverse complement strand
CTCTTACCAACACAGTAGGCAGATAACGTGACAGCACGACTCTTAGTACACATTCTCTTACCAACACAGTAGGCAGAAAACGCAACCGGTGAGGTCTGTAGATAAACATGAAGGTCGTCTCCACATTTTCTGAATATCACAGGGAGATTGTCGGTTATTCCAAACTGACTTAGGCTTGCACTGACGGTGCTTTTGGTGACTTCTGTTCCACTGTCTAGCGACACATGTTCATCTGTTGTCAAAGGTTCTGGAAAACGTGAGAGAACATAAGACATATAGTTTAGTTTTAACATTTTTCCCATATATACATATGAAAAACAGTTTAATTCACAAACATATAATGTCATGGTACTAAAGAGTTGGGTAACAAGTTATATAACTTAATTACGGTCCTCCCCATACAACATATCAACACCAAATGTCAAACGATCATCTCTCTACATGTATACACCTTTACTTACAGTCTATATAATTCGTTATACTGTTAAATCATGTAGAACACTTGTTTGCTACTGCTACTCTTTTCCTACCCTGGACACCATTCAGATTGTTAGACGTGTGAGTTGGAAACTTCATTTTAATGTTATGAGTGTGCTGTAGGGTTGGGTTCTATTTCAGAGTTATATGATTACGGTCGGTTAACCTATATCCGGTCTATAACGTCTGCAGTAAGAAGTAATTAATTGAAGGTACTTAAAAATACCTACACGAACCAAAGTTGAATAGTGATACATATAATAGTTAACTGACATTAATGATTATAGTTAACGCAGTTAATAAGAGCACATGATTGTTAGTAGTTGTTTTTAAATGATTGTTTTATTTGATGCACCAAGTTCGTGTGGATAAATCGTTTAAACGTATACTATACCTGAGAGATAAATAGGATACTTGGTTCCACAGTAGCCCTCTGGCGGTACGCTGGTGGCATCAGAGAGCGTATATCTACCCAAGTTGTACCATCCATATTGAAGGAGGTTGTCTCGAACCATGGGTTCCATCAGAGTGTTCCGGTAGGTGGGTGAGCGTCGCTCGAGGTCAGGTAGGTCGACAACACCGGCACATGCGGAATCTGGTTTTTAGATAATGATGTTAGGATAATTGTACCGGTTAAAATCACGTTTTCCAATATTTCACCGCATAACGGAAGGTCTTTTGAAAACCAATAAAAATATTGCAACTACTAAAACTAGTATTAAACACAGTTGTGTATCGATCAGGACATTGGTATGGGTATGGTAAGGTGACAGACTTCACCTTTCTGAAAAAGGCTAAAGTGAGATCACAAACACACGCTTTGTTGATCGACCAATTAATATAAACCGTTGTCAATTTGAGCTAAAGTTATACATGCATGTGTGATCGTACTCGTTTGTTGATATATGGGTTTGTGTCCACACTACAGTTAAATAACTTGTGATTGATAACCCTCATAAGACACGCGCTTGCTTTCAGTGTTCTTTGACTGTCAGGAGCCATCTATGGTAAGACAACAAATGATTAAAATATACCTAGACATGCGCCGTTGATTTCCTGTTTTCCAGCCATACACATACACACACTGGTGACACATTCCATATCAGCTCCGGCACAGGGTAGGGTCATATCACAGAATGACCCTAACACTAAAGTAAAATGACAATACATATGAACTTTTTGTCAATATGCGTGAAGATTTATTTTCCAATAATAGTTTTGACAAATCACGAACGATGAAATCACGGTGACGACGTTAAAGGCTGTACCGTTCCATTGCATTTATATATACTATGATGAGTACAGATGTAATCATGAGTGATTTAACAAAAATCATTTGATATATTAAGTGATTGATGATATATTAAGTGATTGATGATATATAAAGTAATTGGTGATATATTAAGTGATTGATGATATATTAAGTGATTGATGACATATTAACTGATTGATGATTATTAACCGATTGATGAATAAGACGTATTTAAACATGTCATGGTTTATGTATGTCTAATGTATGTATACTAACTATGTTAACGTTGTCATTGTACTGGTTGAACGAGGACATACATGGTTACAAACATATTCGTAACAATGATACATATACCACTAAGTTTACTTTCTACTATCATTTTTTTGGTAAATGATATAAAGAATATAGACCAAACAAACGACGTGTTCGATAAGATGAAAAGTGTTGACCATGTACATACCTGGCTCACAGTATCCCATGTCGCTACTCTGTCTAAACCCACTACGGCATGCACATACTGCAGAGGTGTCACACGTGGCATTGGCTACCAGAGAACAAGGCTGATCTCGGTCGCAGGGTGTACCAAGAACTGAAAACAGTGTGTTTTATCGTTACAAGTACGTACTTCAATTCGATAGACAAACACACCCCTGTTAAGATTAATTTCAACCAGTAAGGTTAAACAAAGTTTAGAAACAATCCTGTTCATGACTTATATGACTAACTTTGTCCATCATTTGTTTGCAAGGAGGATTTATAAATTGATTAGCATTGTGCTAAACGACTTTCTATTTTGTATAAGTCGTTAATGAAGTGTTATATATGCTTCTATTTGGGTTGTTTCCCTTAACGTTGTGTTCAATGTACAGTTTTGAATGATTAACCTATTGATTTCTTACGAGCAGTGTATCATTACGTATTGATATAATATCCACTGTCAAACAATACATTACTGGCAACGGGGTCCAAAACATTTAACATGTTGAACTAAAGATTTAAGTATATCAACCAACTTACCAAAAGTACACATTCCATCCTTGTCATAACCATTGAGACACGAGCAGTTGTTATGTTCATCACAATGACCTCCCACCGAGTTACAGTCGTAGGAGGAACATGACTGGCCAATAACTGAAATCAATCCGTTGTATAGTATGAGAACTTTGAGCTGAAACTCTTGCATTGATAACATGATGTGTTGAATTAAATCGTTTACTAAGTAAGTTAGAATATATCATTACAAGAAAGTATATAACTTATTTCCATTCTGTACACATGTACCTGTCTCGTCATTCGTTAGTCAATGTAATTTATTAAAGATGGTCAAGACAATACGCCACAACTGCACCAGTAATTAACCTTTTTGAAAACACAAACTACGATGCTTACTTAGATATTTGTAAACATGTACATGCATATGTCTACACAGAGCATTTCATACAGCCTAGCAAATGTGTTGTACATATATATTGTAGCTATGACATGATACATAAGTTAGATAAATACATACGTCTTCAGAAATGTTAACAATGTCACAAGGGTGGTGTTGACTGTTTAACGTTATCAAATACTGAGTTTTAAGACAACCTCATCTTAACGTAACGTACCCGATGGTGGAGGCTTATTTTGTTAGCTATGATTAGAAATAGTTCTACCACTTTAGAGCGTAGTATACATATGTCCTTGTTGTAAGTTGCAATACGTACCCGAAGTGCATCCAATATCATCGTTGGTGTTATAACTGGCAGTTGTTGTATAATACATGTCTGTCTCGTTTTGTTTTGGGACATATGGTGATGCACATGTGCAGATTAGTGACGTCACATCGCACATAAACATGGGGGAGACACAATCAATATCGGTGAGGCAGCTTGTTCCATAAACTAATTTTATTACAGGAATAATACATTAAGCATGTCATCGTTTAGGGTGGATTTCAAACAGTTTAAAACTGAATGAATACAGAAACATGTTACTTAATTTATGTGCGAGGTAACATATCTATATTGCAGTGTAGCTTATACAATATATAGGTATATATCGGTAAGTATTATCAGCAACGATACCATACACGTACACGTAAGTTGACTGTAAGAAATTGCACGCACTATACACATAGTTAACAGTTACTAGAATATAAACAAATATCTTAAATTAGAGATACAGGGAAAGGAAGTAACACAAATTAAAACGCATCAATGTCTTTGGATTATGACCACACGTTTATATTTGAAATCTTTACAACAATAATTCTATTATAGTTTGTCAGTGTTCTCACCTTTCTGGCAGTTCCCATCAGATCCTTCCTTGTACCCGGCCTCACAGGAACACACATTGTCTACATTGCAGTAGTAACCTTTGTCATAGCTGTACATGTTGTTATAGTAACTGCCGTACTTCTCAGCATTGGCACATGCGACTTCTCTACAGCTTGTGCCCAGTACTACAAACCAATGAATGACAAAACGCATTCATAATAATGCACGTATATACAGTATTGTGTAAAAATTCAATTGCACTTTCTGGTTTAATATTCAATCAATATGTATTTTTAACATAGAACAACAAGCAATATGCATAACGTCAGTCATTGTCAAAGCCTAATCATACTAACTTGAAAAGCAACAGTATTGGGTTAACCGTTTTCGTCTGTCAAAAGGCGTATTATACAGTCGCAAATAATAAACTAACTTTACGGTTAACCCTATTACACCATCGACTACAATCCGTAGTTCAGCGACGTGTTTAATGCACGGCGTGACGTCATGAATTATCAACGGTATTCAAAGTCGCAAAGCTTGTCAGTACGTCCAATCAAATTCGACATGGAGTAAACTAATGGCTTTCTTCTATACCTTTTTTGCAAGAGGATCCGGTAAACGAGTAACCGCCGTGACAGTTGCATTGTCCTTTAGATGGACTATTAGTAGCTTGATATGTCGGGTATTCAGTGGTGCCAGGGTAGACAGTAGTGCCAGGGTAGACAGTAGTGCCAGGGTATGTAGTGGACCCGTAGTTATTGTATCCGTTGTCGCAAAATAGACCGGGTATGGTACTGCAGTCCACGTCCGACGTACAGGAAGACTTGAACACTGTAAGTATATAAAAACAAGTCTGGAATAACAAAATCTACCATCAATACATGCATGATATCAATATCAACAAGCACAAGCTAACTTCTTTATACACGAGGACGGCGTTATCAATATTTTTACAACGTGATATGTGTATGTAAGCGTTGTAAGAATCGTAATTCGGGCGATAGAGACTGGACATGTGAGCCTTTCCGGAGCTCTGTTTGGATGAATACATGATCAAATTTCGCCTTGTTGTGTTCCACGTATATTTTGACACCACGCATTTAAGTTGACACACGCCTCACAAACTTACAACTTATACATTGTCCATCGACGTCCACATAGCCTGCGCTACAAACACACATGCTGCCGTCACATGTAGTGTTCGAGCCGGATCCACAGTCAGAGCTTAAACAGTCCTTGTACAGATCTAAAACAGAAAAGCAACACGATTCCAAAATATCAGTTGCAATATAGGTCAATGGACATCTTATTGGAAACTAGTGTGTTTTATCGAGTTGGCCTAAGTAACACAGATACAATATTAACGGCATGATTGACCGTGAACTTATCAGTGAAGTTCAGTACGTGTCGTGTAAATCATTACCCTGTTTGATTTATGCTAACAAGTTTTAAAATAATGTGATTCCAGAGTGACATCATTTATAGACAAGGGTTTATATTTAACTGACCTGGATCAACCAACGACATTGACAAAATAACCGCGATTAGTTCTTTGATTGCAGTTTCATTTGAAATAAGTTTTATTGAAGCCAGAATACTATCGACTGAGGATGTTTGAATGTTTGCAGACATCCTGGAGGACTAGCTAACCTAGTAGAGAGTGACAATAGCGGTTTCCGTTTGTTTTCTTTTGTGTATGCTATTTTCTCTTATGGTTCCGTACCAATAATCATTAAAACAAATCCGTAACTGTTGAGCTATTGTTCACGAATTAGGTACATCAATAGCATCAGGCAATTTAACCAGGTATCTAAAGGTACACATTAAGTAGATTGTTTTGCTTTGAGAATATGAAAACATTTATAGGGTGCATATTGTGCATGTTGTACATATTAGCGTTGTACTTCTAGAATACTTTGACGACATATTGGACGGTTAATAACTTGATACATATACAGTAATATTAATAACACTGCAATCTAAATTCAGTCATATGTTATGATGTTGTATTATGTAGGCAGAAAATATTAAATGTTATAAATTGTTTTCGACTATTCGACTTACATGATTCACACTTTCCCTCCTTGGTGTACCACGTCTCTGTGCTACACGTGCATACTCCGATATCATGGTCGCAGTAGAACTTCCCATCTGGTGACTGACAATCTTCGTAGCTAGCACAAGCCTGACCAAATACTGGAGATATAATGTAGTGAGCGGTATATAATATAAATTTAATACAGCCTTATGTTAATAGTTTTACACTATGATTGTACATATAGTGCACACATAACTGCATATTGGATGGTCATGTTACGCAAACTCTTCGGTTTCCCCATCAGATCATTACTTTAGCCCAAATGAAATGCCCAAAAGTTTTGGTTATACACATTAAGTTACCTATTATATCTTACATCACGTTTAGTTTGGGTGTGTTTTTCCTTATTCCGTTTTGATTGTACAATGACATTAAACTATAAACTAAATTAAGAATTGTCGTTGATACCGATTCTCGTATTCCTGTGCTTTATGACGTTGTTTTGTTGTTGTTTTTTGTGTATGTTGTTGTTTGTTTGTGTTTTATTTTTTGGGGGAAAGCACTTGTATTACCCGGTGACCACAACCTGGCGGTCAACGGACACTTTTGTGTTTTGTGAATAGCAATATTGACAATAGTTTAATGCTTTGGTCACATATGTCTAAGCTGTGACTGGTGTCTAAACTAACATCGTATATAAGTGTGTACAATTCTTTGGTTCTATTCATGGCTTAAACATCCGTATTTTACTGAGGCTTATTCCATATCGATACTTGCTCTATTTCGTTCAGTTTGCTCCATATATTGACTAAATATATATACGTTATTTCGCGAGTGAACATACTGAACAATAGTAGTTAATCTGCCGTATGACCCCCAAACAACAACAATTGCAACACAACAGACAATACATTATTAAAAGTTAAGAAAAGTGAACCAAGATCTGGAGTTTTGACCAAAACAAATATATCTACTGTATAACTCTATAGTAGTTGATATAAAAAGAAATCAGAAGTATCAAAGTTTCAATAAATATAACATTTCCGATTGGAATTTAGAAGCATAATAAACTAAACAAGGCGTGGACAATACCTCAAAGTTTACAAGAGTCTTTTGTAACATATCACAAGTCGGTACCTACTTAATGAACATTCTCCATCCCGTACAGAGTAGCCAGGCTCACAATCGCACGTGCCATAATTACACCTCTGATATGCACCCGTACAGTCTGTTTCTACCGTACACGATTCTAAAATATAAAATAACGCCCACAACTCATACAATAACGTACTTTATAGCTGCTATGACAATGAGTTACGGTGGTAATACATGAAGATTACAGACTATCTGTAACACTACTTATACAACAAGGACACTATGATCAAAGACATATAGGTAAACCACAGTGTATATACATACTAGTTACAGGAAATAATATAGTTAGTAAAACTTGGTATGAGTACATATGGTTTAGATACATCGTTAGTAGTTTGGCATAAAGATGTTACCTTGTGTACAGTTTTATAAGGACTTACTTGGGTAACATTGAAGTACCGAATAGTCGCAATCGTGGAGAGGCAATATGCTAGAGCAATCTTCTGGAGTTAAGCAGCTCACTGAATGGAAGTAACAATACAAGTGTGCCGGTCAACGTTCAATTAGACGGTCCATACAAAATGGTTCATTTCGTTTTAATGTCAAACTACAAAATATTGTCATTTAAACTAGTGCACGAATAAGTAAAATCAACAAAATCGCTTATAATATGAAGAACTCGCTTAATCAGTATCGTCATCGCTATCGTCATCGTCATTGTCACATTCATCCTAATCGTCAACATCATCGTCGTCACTGTCACCGTTATCGTCGTCGTCGTCATCATCGTCATCGCGTCGTCATCCTCACCACATTCACAGCAATCCAATAGAAATGATGTAATCGATATAACAATAAAGATTAACAAGGACATTGTCATCGATCGCATCTTCAGTGTGTATTATTTTAGTCTGACTCACGTACCCGCTTGACAATAGTTGACAGTGAAGTTGCATTGTGGGTAGTAGGGGTCATAACAATCCTTGTCACTGCCACAGTAGTTCTGTGCATACGTTCCTCCTGTCAAATAAACGTATGATATGTACGAATAACGACATCCAATAAAACATTTAACGCCAATTCTAAAAGAAAACTCAAATTTCTAATTTTCGTTCTTTAAATAACCGTGGAAAACATATTAATGTTGATTATGTACTACATGAACACTTAATAATTAAAGTTTACAATATTCAACTGTCTATTTATAGCATGTACATATATTGTCATTGTTTTTAATATAGGCACATAGAAGTTTATAGGTTAAAACCCCGTTTCGATTTTGTTTGTGACTATATGCACTGTGCTCGATGATTTACTGTATTATGCAAATTACTAATGCAGTTTCTTACTAAGCGTCTTCAAATTACAATCTACATCGGACAGTTCAGTAATTTAGTTTAGAGATCAATCATTTACCTAAGAAAGTACATACTATGAACTTAATCATGCTTGTATGACTATCAGCGTTACCTCAACATGAATACATCGTATTTAAAGAACCAAACTGTATTGTTTGAGATATTTTGTGTGAGATTGCTGAATATTTTGATATATGTGAGTTCGTGCTGTTGTTGCGGGTATCCAGTTGTTTCTACCATTTTCAAAACATTTAAAAAATCCCTGAATTTAAGTTTTTTTTCTTGACTGTGTTCTAATTGACAATTTTAGTGGACTTCAATGTTGCTTTTTAGAAAGTGCATCTGTTTTCAATACTTTCAAACAAGCCCAACGCATAGGTCTATTTCTTGACTGTGCTCATTATGATGTTTACAATAATGAATGTACTTCAAGATAGATAATATTAGAAAGTACATCTGTAAAGGTTGTCCTTGTGAATAAAAAAAAAAGATGGATCCTAAACAGAGGTGAGAGAAAGATTACAACGTATATTTACTTCAGACACACAGAGCGACTTCAAGTTTCGAAATTCGAGCCAAAATCAGTAGTATCTATAGTGTGTACATGCCATCGCCTCCAGGGATAGGATACAATGGAACTTTTATGCGACTAAGGTTTTTTTTAAATCTCCTTTAGCCGACCTAATATGAATGTGTATAATAAGTTTATTTAGGTAAAGAAATGTGTGTAAATATATCTTCTATCAAGTTTGAATAATATGTTGTGCAATTTGAATGTCAAGAATATAATACCCCTCACACTTATTAAAATAGTACACCATGTTTTGATTGGACGAAATGCACGTTACCCGCCAATCACGAATGCGCTTATATAATGGCAAAGTATGTTATTTTAATATTTAGTTTACATACTCGATCATCAAAATTGAATGCTTTCAACAAAAACATTAGTTAAGCATGCCCACAGTGGCGCTTCTATGTTGATATTACATGTGTAATTAATGCATAGTTGTCAAAACGGATTAATTTGTTAAAACATGTTTTAAAGCGGTAACAGATATTATGATTTTTGCTTATTTCATAAGTGTAAAAACAAGATCGCTTATGACAACAGAGTGTATAACTCCTGTAATCAGTGTGGTCTGATTATTGAACTAATTTTCAGACAGTATGTTGATACTTTAACAGGTCATTTTGAAATATTGATTACATTTAAACCCTGATTCTATTTAATAAGCTTTTGCTTTAAAAAAACAACGGCTATTTAAATATCGTTTTATGTCAACTATTTACAGGTAACCACTCACAACCAAAGTATTGAATTGTAGGTACAATCACGAAATAATATTCCATTACATTGCATACGACCTTACAAAAAGATTTCAACAATAAAATGCCAATTATTTGAGTTTGAAAGGTATTTATATGACGTAGTATAATTGCTAAGTATCTATACGTGTAGTTTAAAATAGAATGTCAAAAATCGATTGAACAAAACGTATAACTGATTGTTTGATAAAATCGACATTCGTTAGGCGCGGATTATGAAATAGATCACTTCTATGCAAGAACCCGGGCATGGTCTATGTTTTAGTTATAACAGTCTAAAACATATAACAATGGACCCTATTTAATACAAACAGGTTCACAGTAGTCCGGGTGGTCCTTTGTAGACCAAGTAATGTAATGCTCATTAGAGCCATGTGTGGGAGTAAACGAAATAAACAGAAATAAAAATGTATATGATCAGCAAATACAAGTCATATTTATTAAAAAAGAAGAACAACGATTATGACAGAACTAATCGGTTATACACAATCGGTATAAACACGTATAAGTATAATAACGTGTATGCCGCAGTTAAAATGGCGAAGTTTTAAACAATCGCATACCAATGTTAGCACGACCGATGAGAGCCATTGTAACATTTCGTGGTTGATAGTTCGTCGTGTTTTTTTTTGTTCGCATTATTATGTGGGTACCGTCTGTGTATGATTTTTCATTTATGTATGATATTAAAAGTTGTTAGTATATTGCAAAAAGGCACAGCAGTACTTACCGAAAAACACAGCGGTCGCCACAAATACCGCAACCCATCTCATCCTCAATTCGGTGCACACCGTTAGGCTGTGTTCTTTTAGCTGACAGAGAAAGAAAATATACAAAACATACATTCACCTCAGAAAGCAATTGTTACACACACAGTGAAGTCCTGATTTCAGACCATCACCTGGATTAAGCTTGGGCGGTACATCTGGTGATTCCGTTGTTTAAAGCGTCACCAAATCATAACAATAACGTGTTCAGTATTACACGCAACATCAGTGACATTAGCAACTATGTTTATTTTATACTACACACATGCCCCATGGAATCTAGTGTGCACTTTTTCTTGGCACCAAATTAGAACAAATACATGTATGCATATACAACTTCCGTTATGTGACCTTATTCAGGTTAATATACTAACAATGGTTTTGTCATAGCTTTTAAACTGTATTTTGTAAACTGACACCTTCACAAACATAGTCCCTATTCTACTATTTACGTGGACGGACGGACAATCACAGCCGACAGTATCCGGGCCCGAGATAACGTTGAACAGATATAGGACGCTGGCTGTCGGCCACTATCTTTCATTATATGGAACGTAAATGGTATAGTCTCAAAATTATGTGATGACGATTTCTTGAACTTTATTAACCATTATGATGTACTGTTACTTACTGAAACGTGGAACGCGAGA
>ENA-OREC01001821-OREC01001821.1-marine-metagenome-genome-assembly--contig:-NODE-1821-length-11230-cov-11.766162_pt1 | contig 11230 bp, 5 predicted proteins | sample MGYA00248626_ERZ508543 | MGnify/ENA primary metagenome ERZ508543 (study PRJEB26211, sample SAMN05518279) | marine metagenome | isolation source: Puget Sound, Washington, USA | host: Bankia setacea... | reverse complement strand
GCGAGATCCAAACATTAACACAAAGGCAAGTTAGTTTTCACAGTTTCCAAGTGAAAGAAAAAACGACGGGCTGTAAATTATATGATCCTGATGAAACAACCTTTCACAAACAAAGTACCTATCAGAGTTCTGTTTGGAATTGATATATAACACTTTTTGTCCATTTCTTCCCATCCAGGCCAAGTTTATGGCTACTTTAGCACGTCGGTTGCCCCAAGGAGGGAGTGGATACCAGCAATAAATCTAGAGACGCGGTTCTTGCTACCATCTCACGAAATCTACCCAAGTAATAACATCCAGAGACCCTATACAACTCTGTCTGTCTAACTGTCCCTTGCCAAATGCCTTAATCAATCGACGTCGCACGTTCAAACTCGTAAAGCCTACCTCACAATCCGTATCTGTCAGTGAATAAAATTTGCCTGCGATTTTCGGTTGTCCCAGGGGAGGTAACTGCGGCACGAGAAGTGTTTGGCAGACCCAGTCATAAATCTCCAAATCACCATTGGCCTGCAACATAGCCGATCTAACGGTACAAAACGTGTTTCTCAACATCTAAGATGATTTGCAAAATGACGTGATCATATGTCTTTGCGGCAACTAGCTCTCGGCATATTAGAACTTGCACGAACATTAGGACGTTTGTGCAATTTGTTATCATTACTTAAACTAATGAATTGAATTTTACAGAGAAACATTCTGTCTGTAATGGTACAAAACAGCTCAAACATTGCTTAAGGCGCCCGGCGATAATAACTTTTATAACAAAAAACGTGTAGTTTGTGTTACAGTAGAAAAACTGGTATATCGTGGGACTCGTAAGTTGTAGTAACAAAAGGATTCAACCTGTAGGGCGGTAAAGCCAACACATGCTCTAAACTAGTAGCACTCTCATAACATAACTACCATACTTCACTTTTTGCCATGTACTAATCAAATATTACCCGAGATATGATATTTTATTATTGTCGGACTTGCATCTGTTGAGGACGAAGATAATCATGTAAAGACCTTTGCCAAGATGAAAAAGTAAACATGTATGGGTGGGTTATGCGAGCTTTCAGAACGCCGTTATAGAGAGCAACAATGACAATGTCATGGGTGTATGTCCTGTCCTTCCATCTAAGTAGTCTTTTATTTATTACTAGAGACTTTGTGACGCTCTCCCGCCAAAACTTGCTGCCATGATGGAGATAATCACCAGACGACATTACAGCGGAAGTGCTCTTCAATGTTGGAGGTGAGAAAAAGCCTTAGACTGGTGTTAAAACTAATCTACTCTCGAAACTGGCCAGCCGGGGCACGTGTCTAAATTCATTTTCACGTAATTGGAAAAAGCAGCGTAGTTGGTATCCTTGGTTCGTGTTCCAGTGAAATCGTGAAATCCAGCGGAAAGATTTTTGTCAGATGTCAAGGTGTGAACCCTAGGGTTTGAAGGATTGGAGATTATTGGTTTCCAGGCCTTCTCTGAAAATACCAACAGTTTACGACGTTAGAACTGTCTTCGGCAACATTTTTCCAGACAAAGGTGAAAGACCACTAACTTTATTTCCCTGACACAATTATACACAACGTTAGGTTGTCTCTATCATTCAAACTGAAGTCCAATGTGGTGTGGTGACCATGTACTCTTTTGTTCAGGTTCCTTGCAATGGCTACAGTGTCTATAGTTTGTCGTTTGTTACAGCCCTAGAAGTACATGTACCTTTCCTTCTTATATTTATACATGGTAAATGTCCTTGTGATCGCGTGGTCAACATATAAATGCAGAAGAAAAGGGGCAAAACATTCTATCCTATCAGGCTTTGGTCACTACAGATTACCCGGCTGGTGGGGATGCCAAAAAGACACGCGCCATGTTTGGACAGCGCATTAGTGCCAGCACTTCACTGCACGGACATGACTGAAATCGTGTACCAAATCCGAGGCAGTAGCTGAACTTTCACCAAAGTAATCTAAAACAATATTGACAACCCATTGAATGAATTCTACGTTATGTTGTTTTAAGATGGACGTAAGTTTTTATTTCTCGACCACGTATGAATAAGTTAAGCATGCTTGGTGAAGTTTTGTTGAAACAGTGCTTTATATTGACTTGTTCTCTTAAATACGTCGATTGAACATTTTATTTGTGATAAATCTGGATTAAATCAGAAGAATTAGAGTTTATGAACTTGTCAATCGTCTATAGATTAAAGTCAATAAAATAAGTACCACTAACAGACAACTTTAATCGCTTCCTAATTGTTGTGTTAATAACAAATCAAAACACGTGGTCGTGGAGTATTTTACGAGGGGTTAATCTGCGTTACGCTGTTAGATAAACAATTTAAGTATTATTTAGAAATCCATTCTCTATCAATACGAAGTCCCTCGATTGACCTAACATTAATAGGATAAAATGATAAATTCTGATAAAATACTTAACAAGATTAGGTATTCAAAACGTACATCTATTTTGTCAATGTTGAGTAAGTCGCATTTTGGGCTGGTTCCAGATTCCAATGTCTTCGTAAAGTACAGCTCTGCATGCATGGTGGTCTTAGTAATTGTACTGTACGAACCTGCGAGGTATGGCGGGCTATTAAAGCACCAAGCCCCGTCTCGTCCTGACAACCTTAGTCACGGGATTTATGTAACGGATACACGCAAAACTCGTGCACATTACCTAGAAGCGATTCTACTTATCTGTATTTCCAGAACTGCCGAAACTATGTTAAAGCAGGTTTGCATACCACGATGATTCTGTGATATACAAGGTAAATGACGACAATGTATGTCACTAGGAAATTGCTTACCAGGGCAAACTTGATCAACTGAGTGCACAAACAGTCCTGTGGGATGCTTGGAATGTAAGCAGTTCTTCAAGTTAATCAATCACTTCACTTTGTTCTTTCTTTGACTTTGTTTAAAGGGGGACTTTATGTGACACATTCGCCATACCAATAAAGAGTCAATAAAACCTGTAGCATGTACCCTTATGTGGCCAGTGGCGTCCTGTGTCTTTCAAGTTTATATGAACGTTTGCAACGCCTTGAGTGAGTCTTGTAGAAACGCTCGCAAGCTAATATTCCTATGTAGTTGTTATAATTTGTGAAACTTAAGTGATATACCAACGCCTTCTTAATTTAGGAATTGCTCACACATTTGATCGAGTTAGCATTATTAAATGTGTTTAAGGAACCTTCTTCGTATTAACTTTCAGTGATATACTATCATTGTTTTATCAATACGCAACGTTTGTAAGGTCGTTCAAATTGAGTACATGTGCCTAAAAAGATAAACAATTTGATGAAATATAATTCAAGATGGTTGATCTTTTATCCAAACAAAACAACCCCAAAGATAAGTGAAAAGCCACAGGTTCTTAATTCGCCAACACAATGCACCGGCAAGATAGTAGTTATCCCCAATCGCATTATTTTTGTTTCTGATATCAATAAAGTCGTGTGACTATGACACTTAATAACAATGGAGAGCTATCGTTTTGTCGTCTGCTATCTGGAGATGGTGACGTAGGACAGACGCTCACCTGCGAACGCTAGTTTAATACAACAGTCTGTTCTGATACAGAATTTTCTCAAATCATGCATTCTGATATACAATCTTTGTTTAAACGAACACTTAACACTGATAAATCATTCTTTCATCTGAACTGTGTTGTATTCACAGATACAAGTGCCACACGATCATTTCTATATCAAATGCGAGTATCGTTATTTTTGACTAAATTATCAAATATTTTATCTCGTCTGCCACTTCGAATGTCGTCTGTAACGGTACTCGGCACGCGCCAGATGTGAAAACTCTCGCGGGATCTCGAGTGTGGTCACATTAGCCAATCAGCAATGGCTCTGAGTTTTATAGACGGGTAGGGAAGCTTCAGGGGCTAGAGAGAGTTAGGGCCATAAACCGTGTGATGTATGCCGCCATTTATGATCATTTATTACCGTAGTTATGATAATATTGGATTGGTAATCACGATTTGATGAGAACAATATTCGCGTAACCTGGGAAAACCTGAGAACAGCCGAGTGAAGCGTTTGATCTCCTGCTCGCGCACAAATGTTGCGACATTCACAAATGTAAAATATCACGCAGTCACAACAGTTGGCCAATCAAATAAACTTGCCTCACAAACAATGCCATGTTCATGATATTAGCAATATAACCGTGTTTTATGAACATCATTGTACACGGCAATCACTTTATATAATGACATTACTAGTTCCAGTAGGTGTCTTAGATCACTTTTGTTATTCTCTCAGTATCGAACTGAATCCGCGAGAATAAACAATGGTTTATGTTTTTTTGTAGACTGAGCAAAGGATGGTGCCCGTAAATCTGCAAACAAACGCTGGCTAATGATCATTAAAGCATTTGACACGTTAGGCTATAGCAAGATCAACAAACTTAAACATATGTCAGCCGGTATTTAAAAACCCTCATCAGATATCATATTGCAATTTGGCCCAAACCTGTCTGAGCATGAGAAACCACTCATTGTGGAACCCAGGGGAGCGATCATTATACAACAAGAAACATATTAGAAGCCTCGACTGCGTACGATGTGTTTTAATGTCTTAGCTCCCTCGGTGCACTTGTAACCCTCTGGTGCATTGTTTTCCCTCGGGGTTGGATAAACCAGTCTCCCCTTGTCTTCCACTCCCATACATGTAAGGTTCTGTTAATACTGTGAACGTAGAATGACTTGTACTTATTTCAGAGATTTCAATTATGTGTGGCTTTCTCTGATTATAAAAGTTAACTCGTTCATGTCTATATATAGTGTATAGCGGAACCGATTGTACATATATAGACAAATCCGGCATTTGTAGAGAAAAGATAAGATTGATTTAGCTTTGAACACGTGATAAAATGTTCTTAATCTGTGAATATAAATCACTGACTTTCACAAAGGCGAGATTGTTAACGTTTATACCTAGAGTCGGTCATGAATTTGGAAACTGTCTTAAATATTTTGAACTCCAACACACAAATACTGACTCAAGGAAATGTTATGTTTTTTTCAAATAATTTTATTTAATCTCTATAAGATAACATACAGTTTCCAGGACGATAGCTGAAATGTTCCATCAATTTATTTTTTCCAATTAAATTTACTTTATGTTAATTGTGTGTTTGTCTTTATCTTAATAAATTCCTTAATAAACCCACTATACACTGTACATGGTACTGCATCTGAAGTTGTAACGTTGTCAGTGATTAAGTAAAATTGCATTGACGTTTATTCACCAATACATAACTCTATTGGTTTACAAAAACATTCACCTGAACAAACACGACTTTCAATAAAAACAACTTGGCACTACACTTACACATTCGTACATGTATACACATGGAATTACAAGTGACAATCAAAGATTTGAAAACACGATGCATGGATATGGCAAGACCTGCTTACAATGCACGTCTTTTGATGTCCACTTGAGTGTCAAATATCCAAGTTCTCCTAACACAACTGTAACGTACTTACAATGTTAGTTAAGGTTACGACGTGTACTTTTAGCTTAGTTTAGTTGCTTGATGCTACCATTCGAATAAAAGTACAGTATCTCCTAGAATGGCGTTACTTAAATATGTTAAAGAAGATGTTGATAACATTGTACGGTACCACTTAAACTTTAGTTAGCACAATACCCAGTTCTGTTGGCGCACATGTTAGTTTTAATTACAAATGACTGTCTTCGTCCCAGTTCTGTTTCACATGGACGGAACTATTGTATTTCTTTAAAGTGTGCATATGGCTGTACGATACTGAATTCATTTATTTGTTAATAATGCGTAGTAAAATGGAGCATTGCATGACAGTGTGACATTGACATGGTGAGATTTGTCGATACCATCTTTAATTCACCCATTTAAATTATGGATTAAACTTTAATGTGTTACGTTCTGTAAAGGTTTTGTTATGTAATTTATTTGACGTTATATATAATAAAACCATATCATTATACATGTACTCGTTATTATAGCTGTCAATATTATCATCTTCATGTTTATGTTGAACTGTAATGCATGTATATTGGGGGGGCGGTATTTTTAATCTATTAAACATAGCTACATTGCAACCAGGTGTAATGTCACTAGCACGAAAGTACCTGGATAAACCAATGAATCATGAACAGTGTATGTTATTTTGCCACATAAATTTATTCCATTTGTGCCAAGAAATAGCAGCCAATGTAGTTAGAGCTATATAACAACGACGTGTCATAGTTAGTTTGAATGTAATACTGAACCCATCTAGATTGTTAATTCAATATGCGTGTCTAAGTTAGTGCATTAGTGTATACTTCAATTAAAGGTTCGTCTGTATGTCTGTTTATTATGATCCAGGCATTTTTTGCAAAAACTGTATATTATGCTTAAACAAACAATACGTGTTGTGTTCTGTTCTGTATACATACGTGTTAACATAACTAAATTAAAGTATGTTATAGTGCACACAATACCAGATCATGAGTTATTTAAAAATACAGAGAACGTTACATGTGATGTAAAGGTTTTACTCAACTTGTCCACTCATGACTAGTATATCTCGCTGTCACCTGTTTTCGCCTTTCTCCTATTTTCGCCGATAACATTGAAACGCCTCTAGCTAGATTTCACAGTTGACCAATTCAATATGGGATGTAAACAATGGGGTAAGCTGTCAGTATACTGATCATGAAACTAAAAGGAGGGTCATAGAGTAAATAACATCAAATTGAAATTGACCAGCGTAACATATAGAAATTAACTTACCTCACATTTTCTGTTTCTTTATATATATTTTCTTCGATATTTAATTTTTTTAAATTCATTTTGTCAACTATGTGTTGGTGTTTTGACAGAAGTCGACATAGTGTGACGTCATATTCTCAGTATTTGTCAAAACTAGGTCAAATATCGTAAAAAGTTTAACACACGGCCCTTTGTGAAGCTCAACACAGTTTAGGGTATTTTCAGAATATATAAATCATCTTCAAAAGATAATTCACATCTTCATATATGCAGGATGACCTAATACATGCATACTTTGTGTGTATTGAGAAGAAACCGTTGGTGGAAAGGGTTGCCAAAAAAGTGTCCATATCAACTATAACATTAATTTAAGTTGAAAAATAGACATTGGCATTGTCAACTCAGGACTATAAAAACAATTACATGTGAAAAAGAGTCACTTCATTGTCAGCATCTTTCTACAAACTTAACGTGTGTGTTTTACTTGTTTTAAGAATGTTCTTGGTGATTTTTTTGTTTTTTAATCGTTTAGAGGAAGTTGTTTTTTTAAGTAAACTTTATGATCTTCCCATGTCAAATTCTCCCAACCGCCGAAAATAGGTGACGTCATTGTAAGCACTGTACATACATGTGGCTTGACAGTTATGATGTTTTGAACGAGGTTTGGGATGAAATAACTAGTCGAATATTTTCAGTTGTGTATTAATGTTGTTCTTATTGCATTTTGTTGTTATTGCTGTTGGTGTAGTTGATGCTGCTGCTGCTGCTGATGTTACTATCGTTACTGTTGCTTTACGTTTAAGCGTATGAAGTAAACGTTTAGGCATGAAGGATAGCAATTCTGCTTTTCTTACAAATTATATTCAGCTTTACGAAATACTTGAGATTATTGTGCCAAAGTAAAAGTACATTTGACGGTGTACGGACACTCCGACTGGTCACGTAGTCAACACCACTGCGTCCAAATCTGAAACCCTTATCTACAAATCTGTAGTCATCGCTTATATGACAGAATGTGAAAAGGTCGCGACAATGTGAACCCAATTATGACCCCTTAGCGTTGAAAATAATATCTAAATTAATATAAATACCGGTAGTACTGAGACGACAAGATTGGACAAGGTTTGGTAACTTTGTGTACTCGTTTAGCAATGTCCATGCACTTAAAATTGAGATTCGAACAACGTAAAAAAACTGCAAAATGTCTACAAAATCGCTTAATGTTATTGAAGAGCAAACCCTTTAAACGAAAACAGCAAACGATGAAGGTTGAATGCTGAAGTCACGTGGTACATGTATACGTGAATCTGGAATCGTTGCTGGGAAGTCTTGAAGATAGTCTTGGTCAGAGCTCGGATTTTACCCTACCCCAGGGACCACAACTGTAGGCCTGGAAACCATTCCTAGGACAGTATTAAATCAGACAAGATACTGATTAAGCTGAATTACTCTTCTGACCCGTGTTGGGAGAAAACTTCGCCGAAAACAAGTCCCATGTCTGATTTCGGTGTACTTTCTTTAACAAACTGAATTAAGCTAGCCTGGTTGAGATGAAACAACGTCGATTTGACCAAAGAGTCAGCTTGTCATCCATGTTCAAAAACGACTTACTAAAGCTGTTTAGCTAGTCATTACAAGGGGGCGCTCAAACTGTATAAATTGGGCTATTGGTCTATCAATCATCAATTATTTTTTTATAATTCAAATGTTATTCGGACGACAAATTATTTGCGATATAATGTTATTGTTTTTCCTAAAGTGTTATGTGTGTTACACTCAATCCAAGACATTAATTAAATCGCCTTAATGTAAAACGAAATTAGCTGCCAAATTGCATATTAGTTATTAATACATATATACACAATTCAAATGTAAACATAACAAATCCACGAAAAGACAACAAAACGTTATCAATGAGATTTTAATTAGTAGATTTATAAGAAATGTATAAAAGGACTAAGGATAGTTGCCATGAAACCGGTACCTGGACAGCCTCACCGTTACCCTGGAGACCGTTACAGCCAATGGGCGTATTTGTAATCAAACTTAACCCGCTGCATTATGGGTACATCTGGATCGTATTTCCGGTGTCGCAGACGATTCACTTTACTGATTTAATTAGGCTAATAGATTGTAATTAACGCTCTACTAGTGACTGTTACTATAAAATGGAGAGGACAAAGCTTAAATCAAGTTTGTTGTCGAATGTTGCAAATAATTTTCAACATATTACAGAGCCGGGGCGAGCTGTTAGGGTTAATTACATGGAGACATAGAGACAGGGACCACGATGTTTAGGGAGGCAGATGTCAATCGACCCATGGACTAATGTAATTGAATTTTAAACATTTAAATGACAGTTAGGATTTATGACGATTCTGGACTGTGATTTGGTGAACCCTAATCAATGTCATTGATAGACGATTTTTGTTACAGTCAAAATATTGGGTGATGTGTACACGATGACATAAATGGTAGGGTGGAACTTTTAATGTATCCAATCAATATTGCACCAATGTATCGTCAACTGTGCGTGCTCAGCGTAACAAGTTGTCCCCTTACCTTTGTTTTCTTCAACTTAAAGCTCTGAATATTTTTAAAACGTGTGAATTAAACCATTATGTTTCAATTTTTACAAGTTGGGAGATTTAACATCTGGCTTTTATAAAATTACTTCAAAATGTGTGCAGCTATTTTTGTTTACTGGTTATCAGTGTTACTTAATTTAGAATAGTTGTATTCGACAATATCGGTCTTTGTTTCCTAAAATGTGAACTGAAGAAAGGTTTGCAAAATGTGTTTTATTAAGTTTTGTCATTTGTGTTCAAGAATAAGATTGTATTTCTATTCATGAAATCTGCATGTATAATATCTAGAAGTAAACATTTTTTGAGGACTCGTGAAAGTTGGTTGTTTCATTAAATTGATCTATATATAATAAACATCAACATGCTGGTTTCTGAATATGGGTTTAAACAGTCAATTTTGTTCTAATTTACTTAGGGTATTTTTGGTTCTTAACTTGTGAAATAATTTTTTTATCCGAACTTGTTAAACACATTTGATATCATAATGTCACCTTTTGTCTCTTGTGTCTATGTTGAAATTTTGCTTTCTTTTCACAGACCGTTTCTAGTTTAGTATCTTTTCTTCATTTCTGTTGAACATATTTTAACATTTACGAATAATTCAAGTGGTTGATTATGTTAACGTTCAGATGAAAAAATTTTTTAAATCCACTTGCTTGTGTTAGGGTGGAGAAATTGAGAGATTATTGATAAAAAGAGTTAAAGAAAAAAGAGAACGGAGTTTAGACGGAGACAAAATCCAATACCGATGTGGGCGTGTCTAGTTGCTGTAGCGTTCAGCGTCGATAACCAATAGCGAGTCGAGGATATTCAATTTGTCTGCTTCTATCAACAGACACTTGTAGAGCTATCTCGTACTTGACGCTTCTACGCATGCGCACTGATAGCCTCAAAACGAGTTTGCCTTATTTTGTTCTGGTCTTTATTTTATTTAAATTAAGGGATTTTCTTTTTGGTGTCACTTACGGACACATCGTCTTGTAATGTTTACAAACACACAAAATAAACAGCGAAAACAATGTGTTGACAGAAAAACTGAATTGTGATTGACTTTATTGGAAGTATAGTGAAGGAATAAACATATTCTACATACAGACAAATAAGGTAAAACAATACGTTGACAATTGTGTGGTGAACTAAAATCGTGCTTGGTAAATAATACTTCAACGATCGTCATGGAACCAGAACTGGATCACAGCAGCGCTTTTACCGTGGTCACACCGAAAAGTAAAGGTAAGTTAGCGCGTGATTCTTTTTCTTAATTAAATAAACTTTTGTTCTGTCATTAACTTGTTGGAGATTATATATGTGTGAATTACACGATGGTTTTATATTTAATGGTTCTGTTTTAAGGAATATGACTGTGTTAACAAATCGCCGGTATAAACCTGAACTAGAAAACTAACCTCTACCAATCTATATGTTACTATTACATATATCTGAGAGGTTCGGTTCTTGTATTGGTTAATTGGTATTTTAACAACTGGAAATAATATAATGAAATTTAGAATTAGAATGTTAAAACACTATTATTTGATCCCTACTTGTACCTTGGTAACCTATTCGAATTTATATCTTATAGCTTATACTGGCAATTACAAATCATTCCAGTTGGTAAATTAAACTGTAATGTAAAAGGTTCACGAATGGCTAGTTAGTAGTAAATCCAATAAGTATTAAATTAATGTCTCTATTAATACACGAGCAGTTATGAGCAACCGCAGCCCGACATTGCAGTTATATGAATTGTGTGCACTAATCCGTGAAGAATCGTACTTCATTGTTTGAGTTTGTATACTTGTAATAGTTTTGCCACGGCCGAAATTTAATAAAAAACACCACAGTATTGTAAAGTGTTTGTAATGGTAACTCATTAAGTCAACGGTAATACATAA
>ENA-OREC01001820-OREC01001820.1-marine-metagenome-genome-assembly--contig:-NODE-1820-length-11230-cov-14.169461_pt1 | contig 11230 bp, 3 predicted proteins | sample MGYA00248626_ERZ508543 | MGnify/ENA primary metagenome ERZ508543 (study PRJEB26211, sample SAMN05518279) | marine metagenome | isolation source: Puget Sound, Washington, USA | host: Bankia setacea... | reverse complement strand
TATTAATCTGCTGCTCAGTTGTTGTTTGTGATAATTCTGCAATGTGTTGTACAGCATGTTTTATGTGCAATGTAGTCCCCCATTGTCTATAACGTTTCACTTTACAATAAAAGTCACGTCACTGTTCGATATTGATACATACAAGTTTTATGAAATATAAGAAGTCATTCAATAGTCCGTGTTCAAACTCAGAGATAGATGTAAGAGTTACTCTGATAACTGTATTAAACGAGATCCTACTGACTTAGTGACATAGTTAAACATGAGGAAGTCAATCAATATACTGTATCAAAATCTATCTTATAAAATAGACATTTGTTTTAATGCTTACAGTCTGACAATTGTACTAGAATCCTCACTGCATGCCTTAATGACATAGTTAAACATGAGGATGATGATGGAGTCCAAGTCAATTATCATAATGTTAAGATGCAAAATCTCTTTAACTGCTTCACTTCCTTATAGCATATATTACAATGTTGCGTTAATAATTTCCAATTGAACATTCCAAACTTTCACTACAAGGTTTCATGAAAAAGATCAGACAGCAAAGTATTTAAAAGCTGTATTAAGTGTCAAACCTAATTACCTTGTGAATGACAGTCTTCAACCCAGCAGGACAGTTTATTGAACAGATGATTTCTCTTACCACATTTATATCTAACAGATCAGTAGAATTTCAGTTGGATTGTCTCATTCATACTTTCATGGCAGAGTATAAGAGGGCACTCCAGATCTTTCAAAAATAAATTGTGGAAATGTCTTTTGCATTTTACATCATAAGTGCATTAAATTACTACTATTCTTAGCTGTACTATTAAATCTGTCTGCTGTACACTATATCTGTTCACATCAAATTCAAAGATACTATAATGATAACTTTTTGTACTTCAATTGTAATGCATCTTCTGTCCGAGATTTGTTACATCATGAACCAGTTACTTCCAGCCAGGAGTCAATTAACATTTGTACCATTCCAATAACGACTAGCCATGTTAAGCATCAAAACAGAACACATGTACAAACTCACTAACTACTATATCATCTACAAACAAACTAGGAAATTGGCTCTGTAATCAAGCTGTCCATTTCAAATACAACATTTGAGCCATTCATCAATTGAAAATCAATTAACGATGGTTTCCAAGTGAGTGATTCCAGAAAAACAGACAAAAACTATTACCATGGAAACATGAAAAAACTCACAGGTTGCTGTTTCACCTGGCATTTTGAGGTCTGTAGCAGAAGTAAGAGAAGCAGACGGCAGCAGACATTCTGTAAATTGGCACTGACTCAGCAAATAATTTCCAAGAACTGGTCAAGGTCATTTCTACACACATACATACTCTCACATTGCAAACACCCTTGTTATTACCTCCGACATTTGAAACATGGAATTCTACACAAATACAGGTTACAGTTACATGTAAAACAACAGCATTTACTTACTCAAAGGGTAATGAGCAACATACTCTGTGTAAGCTATTATCACTATTTATGCTGCCAGAAAAAGGTAACCAATTAGTCTACTACCATGTTGTTAATCTCTTGTTTGATTTACTCGTCCTTTGTGCATTTGTTCACCTAGTGTCATTTAGATGAAAGTTGAAATATGCATGAGTTATGATTTGTTTTCACTCCAATGGTCTTTGCTAATGTGATAATTAAAATAACCAAGAATTTCTTTGCATGCAGAAGACGAGAAAAGAGATGGGATCGTGAACCTGTACATAGTTCATTACGTTGTACATAAGCTGTGAGTCTGTGTTCCTATAGCTTTACAGAAGACATCTCCCAAGTTGATGGACCACTGCCTAATCAGTTACAAGATTAACCTTCTGATGCCATGGCACATTTATCCATTGAACAACTTACTATATCACAGCTTCAAACAATTCATTCACCCACCGTCTGCTGACTTCTTTTGTTTTATGTCTGCTGCCAAATGTTTTTTACCTGCCATCTTCCCCGCCCCAGTGTTCTTTTGGTTCATCCAACATTACAAAAAAAACATACACCCCACCTTATTTCTCTTGTTTCTTGCCATTTCCTTCCTTCCATATTATGTTGCTACCATAATCTCACCCTTTATTTCCATGTAAACATTTTGTGTTTGTTTCCATTTATAATTCCAAGCGAACATGTCCTTTTGACTAATTTAAATTACATGCAATCTCTGCATATTAGTTAATTATGTTGTTATTAATCTTGTCATTTCTTTTCACTCTTGGAAATGTATATTCAAACAGAGTGCAAAAACATGCATCTCACATCATGTTCTATTTGCTTATTTCTTGTTTCCTTCATGGTTTTCCCTCATCATTTTAAACAGACATATTACTTTGGCTTTTGTCAGAAAGAAGGTAGTACAGATTTCCTATGATTTTTTCTTTTACAGTTCTCTGTTTTATTTTCTCGTTTTACCAACCTCATTTTCTATTTTTGCCTCATACATATTTCAATGTTAACAACCCTCGCTTTGTCATTTTTAGGGCTGAGTCACCAGAGATTTGAATAATCATTTTAACAAAGCATAATACTTGAACAATTTCAAGTTATGTCTTATCTACACAAATTGCCAGAAAAATGCACATAATTCGTAAAAGCCTAGCTGCTAGCTGCCATGAATGTTAAATATCTGTTTGCTATTCTGTACAATTTATTACTTGAAAACATCCTTGAACAAGCCAAACATTTTTTTGAAGTTGACCCTTAAGCCCATGTTAATTATTCTTGGCTTACTAGTTTGTATAGTGCCTCTTTTCTCATTATGTCAACTTAACACTTCTTTGCTACATTTTGGCCTTGAAATTGTTTTGTCATCACCTGCATCTAGCCCTTTTTGTGTGGTTGTTCAGGCCCTATTTTTACCTTAATACTTCCTTTTTTTATTATCTTTACTTTACAAACGAGCCAGTGCAGCATTGTACTAAATGGTTGTGTACATATATAAAAATAGAGATATGTTAAGACGAGTTTTTCATTGAAAGTCTTCCCCAATTTGTACCTTAAACAGCCCACATTTATCTTTGGTTACAATTTCCTTTTACAGTTACAGGGTCATGTCATGTCATCCCAAACCTTTACACTCAGCTCAGCTCACCCCCATTAGTTTCTGTCATCATCAACAGCCCAATAAATTGCAATTTCATTGTGTAAATGATTATTTGATATTCTTTGAAGTGTGGGCAGAAATGGGTCAAAGAATTTCAAGCATTTCGGGGACATGATCAGATACTTGTTTATTTTTCCAGCCAGACAAGTTACCATGGCCTTCTTGACGATAAAGTGACTTCAAAAACTGAACAGACAGCAAGTTTTACAGCCGGTAGAAGTTGTACCCTATTAATCACGCGACGAACCCTTTGTCACATTTTAGGGTCAGGCTACATCTTTGTGGAGTCCAAATTCTAACTTCCTTTTACCTTCAATTCTTCCATGTATTGTATGACGTATGCCTGCTAAATGTGTCTGCAACTTGGTCTACTTCATTTTTACCTCAACCAAAGTTTTCTTTTAATTAAAACCTATATTGTAAAACAGTTTAACTTTACAAAATATGTGTATGTGCATTCCAGCTGCCAATATGAGTTCTTGGTTGTTAACAAATGAACATTTGAGTTATAGGTGAACCTTGATTGATTCTGAACCTACAATACAGAATATCTATAACAGCTTTTGAGCCTATTGTATTTAACAACAATCAATGGGGTTGCACGTTCAGACTCCACATTCTGCTAACCTTATTACAAATGACCTTTAGAAACAACTGTCACAGGTAATGTTGTAAAAACTCTGACAGACTTCAAATTTTAAAACCAGCTATTAACAAACAAAAACTGGACGGCTGTTAATTAGACATTAGCACACATAGCCCTAGAAAATATTGCTAAGTCAGTAGTAATTCATCTCAATGAAACAAATCAAAGACTCTCCACTATCTAGTTCCCTGCTCTACAGTTAGGTTTATTTATCTCAGTAATTGGTCTGTGCTAATTTTCTTCTTGTCTTGAGGAAGAAGCCAAAAACAGTACTAGCACACCTAACACTTAAATACAGAAATTAGTGAATTACAGTATAACCTGGGAAATTCACTGGTCTGCAAGTTTTTTGACCCATGATGATGTGATACCAGAGTTTTCCAATTTGCCAGCTTGTCTTACATTCTATGTGCCATTGTTGAACTTCTTCAGTCATTGAATTTCTTACAAATATTTACTATACTTCTGTCATTAGCAAGATCTTCTAAATGTCGAATATTTTAACTAAATTAAAGACACAGGGTATAGCGTTTCCGCATTTTGCATTGCAGGCTAAGGGGAAACATTCAGATTGTACTGTGAGAAACAACACAAGACACCAGTAAATCATGAGCCAATCTTAAGCCAGCAATGACACTTTATGCTCTTAGCATATTCGATTTCTTACAAACGACTAAAACTATTTCTTAGTTCAAGTCTTGTCATTTTAAATCTTCAATACTAAAAATCAAGAGAGAAACAACATGTATATAAGCTTCTTGGATGCATCTCTAGGTCTGATTCTCAGCTATGGGTCTTAATGATCTATTGCTTGTCTAGTACAACTGTTCACATTATCAGTATCCATGATTTCCTCCAAGAAAAAAATCTATATAAATAGAAAGACATGGAATAAGGGAACTTCTCAGCATGTTACAGACTTGAACATTATTTTAGTAACACATTTCTGTTGGCACACGATGCATTAATGTCTTTTAAATCAAGGTCTGATCTCTTCCCTCCCTCTACAGAAGCGTTATTAATCTGTTCTGTGCAGCACACTTGTTGGCCTGATATTGTGAGAAATGATTTTTTGTAGAGCGAGTGATAGCTAGTAGCCACATGATGGTAAATCTGTCATTTTCAGAATCATGTCTGACTGGCTTGCTCAAAATTTTGCAGAAGGAATGCGAAGAGCTGAAACAAAATACTTATAGAGACTTAACATCTGTATTAATTTTTTAGAGCTCCAAACAAATATATTTAAATCCAAAAAATAAATCTAAATGTTCTGTAAAATCTATTTCAGGACATAGACTTAATTAATAAGGTAGTGAATTGCTACAAAGATAGTTTGATTCTATGTCACTTTGTATAACAATCATCAAATATGAAGACATCTACATAATGAAAATAGTCCAAAATGGCTCGAACCACTTGGGAAATTAAAAACATTTCCTTTATCTATCTACCAGGTTCTATGACTACATCAATACAAGCCTGATTAGAGCTTTAGCCTACTCATTTTAACCAGCTCAGCAAATCTACAGGTTCTAGTGAGATGTATACTTCGTAGATCTTGTATCATCTTGATTAAAACCTTCCTCAAAATCCAACAACTATAAACAGGTAGGGGGAGTACTTGAACATATTATCTCACATACTTATCGAGCCAGCAGGTTTTGAAATGAGGAATCCAGTTTTACCAACTTGAACTCAAGGCAATGTAGGATATGTGGTCAAGGATTAGAATAGAGTGGACAGAAGGGTACAACAATCAGCTAACCAATCATCAATAAAACCTTATCTGGGTATCTTTACTTAATAAGACAAGCAACTCAAGTATCAGTATCAAATTCTCTAAAATACTCTCTAAATTTGCAATTACAAGCCCCAATACCAGGTACATATGTTTACTTATCCTTGTTATACTTTGAAGTCGTATTACAAAAATTTGGCCGTCATTGTCTGTTTCACATGGGAATGAAATTGTTTTGCCTAATAAAACTATTAGTAGTTTTCATTTTACAAAAATGTCCTTTGTTATATGAAACATTAGGTGTATAAACAAATATCTTCTTGCATGCATAATAGCTATAAAAACTGGTAAGACAAATTGCTACAAAACATACAAGCTATTTGCCTGTGCAGCAAAAACATTCCAATGTTGTCAATTAATTCTCACATTGCATTTAATCTTAAATCATACTTCAAGCCATCCTATCCAAAAACTGGCTTAATTATGGTTAAATTGCCATTTAAATAATCCAATTAAGGAAACATAAATGTGTACTTTTTACATTGTGTTAAATTAATTCATCATTCTGTTTGCCCCACCTGGGAACCTATTAATGCATCCAGTGTGCAGTGATGAGCAAGTTAGATAAGTAGAAGCTACATCAGGCTTTTTTGCTATTTACAAACTGTTACATAATGAATGCTTAAAAGTTTTATGAATGAGGGCCTGTATACAATGCATTGACTGTGATTTGACAGCGAACACACTTCTATGGGCACACTTCAAAAACTGATGTTTCATCGTTAAGTCTAAATGAGCAGAAGGAATGCATGATATCTGCCGTACGTGGTTGGAATTTAGGACAAAACTCAGGCATTTTTTGTATGTGACTACTGCATTAACATAATGGGCGGAACTTTTTAATACTAAGCTGATGGATTAAGACAAGTTTGTACTCCTGTTGCAGATTCTCTTGTAGACGGATGCAAAAAATACTCAGCCCTCCAAAAAACATACAAGCCACTGAGCTGCTATTTCTGAACCATATTTACATAAGGCAATCATACACCATCTGATATCTGTTTGCTGATTTTATATTAAAGCATCAACTATTTCATAACTAGTCAAATATTTATGGGAGAAAATTATGTGATTATGTAATGGTATAGGAAACATCTGGCAACTCTCTTAGGTTACCTTGATCAGCCCAGTGTATGCTATGAGGAAGGGTAGTAGAGAATCTTCATGGGCTTTTATATTTCAAACTTAGTTCCTCATAAGAATTTAGTAAACCTGCCCTATGATGAAGACAAATTTAGAAAAAAGTTCATCGAAAAATCATGTTTTGTTCATGAATGTATTTAGTTGTATGACCAGTCGCGCATCAAGCTTTTCTTATTTCCTATTTCCTTATTTCATGTGGTTCAAACAACCTTTTACAATTTCCTTAGTTCATGTTTAAACATCACGTTGAATGTATCCAAATAAGTAAGTGGCCTGAAGACACTTTATAAACTTTAAAGTGTATAACATGAGTAAAGACCCACAATGACCACAACAGAATCATAAATAGAAGGCAAAACATCACCATAATCACAGACTGTTTCAAAATGTTGCCATTAAAATGTAAAAAAGTTTTGGCCGCTGGAGGGTCATCCATCAAAAACAACAACCATAAAGGTATATTTTCGGCAGGTTTGAGTCTGATAATAAAAAAATATTTAACAGTAAATATCAAGTATGACTGTATGCATAATCATCTATTTTGTGTCCAATGACCTTTTATGGATCTTGTTACACGACACATGATATCCTTACCCACACCGCCAATCACCTTCTGTCTATCTCCAAGCCCTTGGCCATGATATAGTCCCCCAACACTCCCCCCTCCCAACAAAAATAAATCTCTACATTTATGAAAGAAGTGAGTATATTGTTCTAACTCATCAAGCCAGATATAAGAGTTGTTGTTTGACAAAGTTCAACATGACAGAAGCATTAATATCATTACTTCTCATGGGAACATAACCATGACAACAAAATTTGAACTTCGTCTATCCACTAAACTATGAAACTTTGACAGGTTTAATTATCTCAAGTTATGAAAATCATACACTGAGCCACTATTACGAGGTTTTTCACCTTTTGTCCAACTAACAAACTAGCCATATTGCCTGTATGTATATCTATCTAGCGTAACCCTATAAATTGCTGTGTATTATATAATTTCATTTCATGACATTACTTTACTGGGTCTGGCCAGTTTTTATGCCCGTTTATTCTTGACGCAAATTACATGTGATTCAGAGTAGTTTTATGAGAAAAAGGTTATACATAACTAGGTCAGACTGATTTATTTGTCTCTGTAAAAGGCACTGTGTCAGATTGTTCAAACTCCACTAAAGCGTCTAGTAGAAAATGGCTTATCAGTTCACTGCTGACATGTTTTAATGTGTTTGTAACTGATACCACTAACTCGACTGGCAGCCCTAACAACTTTCAAGACAGGTTTATCAGACTTTGGACAGGGTGAAAGAGTACAATGAATGGACAAAAGCAGAATCCAGCAAAGATACCCAAAGAATGATTTTCAACCAACAAGAAACAGATCTACCTACTTAAACTATTCAAAACTGACAAGTTACAATGAAAAAACAACACACTTAATTCAAAGATAACCCAGAAAGAAACTGTGAAAAGTAAAATTGTTCCTATGAAACCCCAAACATCATAGGCAATAGCAAAGAATCAATGAACAACAAAACGTGATGTAAGAACCAAAAAGTAAAAGTGATTACCCCAAAGAAGCAGAGAAAGTCCCAAGCACTCATTGAAAGCCAAAGAGAAAACAGAAGCATCAGACACAGCATGCTATGAGATTGTTAGCCACTAGGAACATCAGATTTGCATTATAATCATCATTCTCTATAAATTGAAGAAACTACCTGTATAAACCATGCTGAGATTATATGTTTCCCTTCCTAAATGTATAAATACTGAGTTAAATCGGATATTTTTATTGCATGACTGTGACTGCATTCTTAACATTTTTTCTCAAGCATATACCACAAAGGTCGTAAGAGGAATCAAAAACGTCAAACTTCTTTTACTTCTTTTTGCTTTTTACAGCAAGTAGAATGGCCGATTATATTCTGTGGGCGATGGCTTGTTTAAACGGTGTTTAGTTTGATTGAAGTATAACAAGCATAACAAGTTTCAATAATGGCAAAACATACAGAAGTCAGCCATCCATCAGTAAAACAAGTGTTCTGTACATCATTGTAATGACATGGTCCCTTTATTATAGCTCTCATACTGATTAAATCATAGATTAAAGATAATCCTTCAGTAATCCCTATTATCCCTCTTGAGAACTAGCCTAACCAACCAATTACAGTTTACCGTATAGACTGTTTTACTTTATAATAACTGTTATAACTGAGTCACCCATGTAGAAGGAGGTATTTAACCAAAACACCTTTGCCTACCTGACACGCGTGTATAGCCAAATCTGTGTAAAAGGTGAAGTCTACAGTGGTCAAGTGAAATTTTGCCGGTCAGACCAAATACCCAGTCAATGATCCTACTGCTTTGTTTAATAATCTTGACCCTCTATACATGGCATCAACTAAAGTTAAGTCATTACTTCAGCAAAATGTAAGGAGCAAAGAATTTCCTATGTTATAAATACGTTAAATGATTTAAGCAACCCTAATTTTAGCATGACGCATATTGAAATCAGACTCATGGTACAAATCAATGTCCTCCTGAGCCAAACATCTGATACTCTCTCTGACCATAGCCTACCCTCCAGTAAAGGTGTTTGCACCATGCTCAGGTCATCATTATGTTGTACAGGAGGCCGATATCATTGCAAAGACAGAAAAAGGGGGCCAGTTGGGAGTCAGTAGATTAAGGCCAAGACTTTATACACGAGATAGCAATCTTAGTGTTGATAGATCATTATGAGACATCAGCAAGTCCTGGAGGGTCAACGAGATAATCGTAATACTATACAGTCAGCTCAGAACCGTTCTATTATGTTGCCAACTTCTTATGTAAATACTTCAACTTTATGATGCAATTACAACACTTTTGCGCTAAACTTCAAGATGTTCGATGCATGTAATGAGGTCTCCAGTTTTGTATAATATTGCTGATAGTTCCAGTCAAGTACCAGCCAGATCCATTTAGTCCTGGGGACTTTCATTCACTTGTCATTCTATGATGGGTTACAGATGACCATTTTCTAATTCAAACTAATTGCATTTTCAGTTTGTAACCAGTTAGCATACTATGTGTGTCTGCAGCCTCCCACGGTCAACTAGCCATACACTACAGCAGACAAGTAGATAAAACTAGTTCACGTTTTGTACAATCAATATAAAACAGTTATGACATACAGGCACATGTACCAATATCTATATTCAGTTTCAATACAGGCTATGACATAATAAATTTTAATTTTAAACCATCTTTCTCGGATCAAACCAGGGAAAAAACGTTGCCGATCTCAATATTGGTAATACCACAAAGTGATACGTAATGATTTTCTTATACGCTTGTACGACAAAAGTCAAACAGGTGTTTTCTTGGCTCGCGTCACTAAAATTGTTTGACCTACCAACCTACATGAGCAATTATGCATAGCTCAATTAACAGATTAAAATGATTGACTTACAATGATCCGTAAAACTGAATTGAATCGGCAATTGGAATTGTAATTTTTGATATGAAATTTCGGTATCAGTTTCTATCAAATCTAATTCTAAATTAATGTTGACATCGTTTGGAGACGTGCTGAATCATAAACTAGCGCAATCAAAGTCAAAGGACCACTCATGTTCTTCATTCATGCCAGCTTGACATTTACATGTGTATGACTATAATAGAATTTACGAAACTTTTCAGAAAGACGCTTGTTTGTGTTTTCGTATGGATTTCAAGCTATTTTAAAAGTATGATTGAAATTCAAAGGTAGGAAAAACAACCTGACCATTGAAGATGAAATGTTAACATGCATTTGGAGATTGAATACATTTAAAAAAGTTTCTCACAAGAAGAAAACATTTGGGGACAGGTGAGCCCTGAAAGGTATGGAATCTGACCTAAGATGAGAAAGTTATACTCACTAAATTTCTATGAAAACTTTGAAAAGAAACGTGAAGAAAAAGATACTTAAATGACAAGGGTGATGTAACAACAACTGAAAAGAGGTGGTAACTTACAATGACAGGTAAAAATTGAAAGAAAGATATGAGAAAAGCGACGATGATGTAAAAAGAAGTAAATAGTTGTTTGGTACTTACAATGGCCATCAAATTCAGAATGTAATGCTGTAGATCATCGCCATGATATTTGTACATTAAATGATCGGTTGCAACCATAACTTCCACGTAATTTTTATACGACACTGAGCGTTTTTGTCTATGATGTGATGTAGTCAATTTGGAAAATGAAGATGAATAATTTAAAGATAAACTACTAGTAATATCACTATTGGTAAAGTCTTGTATATCACTATTGTCTGGGGATCTTTTCCTCCTCTTGTGTTTATAATTTTCTGAAAATAGACAAAAGCAAGAAAATTAGGATACATTTCACAGCGAATAAAACTGTCAGGCCATGCAAAAAGTATCCAAACATGTTAAAGTGGGGCATATATACTACAACTGTTTGAATGTGCAACAATAAATAGATAAATATGTGGTATATCTGAAATGGTACAATTTTTATTAAACACATCACATGT
>ENA-OREC01001819-OREC01001819.1-marine-metagenome-genome-assembly--contig:-NODE-1819-length-11231-cov-14.849919_pt1 | contig 11231 bp, 4 predicted proteins | sample MGYA00248626_ERZ508543 | MGnify/ENA primary metagenome ERZ508543 (study PRJEB26211, sample SAMN05518279) | marine metagenome | isolation source: Puget Sound, Washington, USA | host: Bankia setacea... | reverse complement strand
GACACTCTCCAACTGTATCACCCAGTGTACAATATTGAGACATTCAGTGACACTCTCTAACTGTATCACCCAGTGTATAACTACATAACAAACAAGTATTCCATCTTTGTAGGGAGCTTATTTTCTAGGATTTCCTTGATTGACTTAACTGTAAACTTTAAATGATACTTACTCTAACATTCTCATTCCTGCTGTAGCCCCAAGAAACACTGGTGTCTTCTCATAAGAGTCATATGGAATTAACCTCTTTGCTTCCTTGAGACATACAATCAATGGTTCTGCTAGGTTTGCAGTATTGTTTATGTATGATGTTAACCCTCCACCTGTAATACAGATAAGTAAATGTAATCTTGATCTACCCTAAAATAAAACTAAGAGGGAATGCCAATGCAGATGATTTATAATTGTTTTGTGTGTTTCTGTATATAGTTCTTCTCGAGTGTGAATGGGGAATGGTTCTATACATTTCACTCTTCAATTTCACCCTTATCCTATTCTTAGCTTTCACTCAAAATTCAAATGTCAAGAAATACAAGTTACAGGTAATATCAAAGGGCATATAATAAGGAATCCATGCATTTACGTGCCTATGGAAATGTCCACTTTGGAACAAGAAATTAAGCCAATGAAAGCGAAAGATTAACTAGTAAAATATTACGACTACTTGAAAGAAACTTTTAAGTTCTAACAATGAAATCAAGTATATGACAATATTTAAAACTTTTGCCCAAGCTCAGCTAAAAACTGCTATTTACATGATGGTTCAATCAAACATGTGTCCCTGTGTCTGCATGAGAAATGAACACATACATGTATCTCTACACTGTACATTGAGCAGTGAAATGAAAGAGTTTTTTTTATAAGCGTTATCTAATAAAGAAGCAAAAATAACCGTTGCACATTCAGCAGTCAACATATTGTAGCTGTTTTAAGTGAGCTAGCTATAATCAAGGGGCGGTGTGTCGCAGTGGGTTGTACGTCTAACTCGTAATGTAGAGGTCATGGGTTTAAGCCCCATCAAAGGCCCCCGTTGTTTCCTTGAGACAGAAACTTTACCCTTATTGCTTAGTACTGGTTGGTTCCAGGAACAGATTCGAGTGTGATTTCACAATCAAACTAAAATAAATTGGGGGCCTTATGGAAGATTGACTTAAATGTCAAATAAGCCCCCTCATTAAATATCGTCAAAAATCTACAACCTAACTTAATTTTAAATATGGAAAAATGACAAACACAGCAAATGCACTAATGTTACTAGGCAATCCTAAAACAAATGTCAAAGAGGCTGCATTATACCTCATTGTAGTCTAGTTTTGTCAAGAGTTACAGTTTAAAATAACTTGTACTTAATTGGTTTTATAAATGTTTGGAAGTCTTGATATGTGAATGAGTACTATCAAACCTTTTACATGGCAATCATGCACCTGTCTTGCCACAGCAGTTTTGTGTACCGGCTCACCGTCCCATTTATAAACATACATAGTCGTGTGTGAGGATCCCGCATCAAATACAACACCATACTGAAACAAGGGAGAGAAATATGGTAATTAAAACTCAGCTATTAAGACCACTACAGAAGGTATACAAAGTGATATTTATAGTATACATGGTGCATAGCATGACCAAATTACAGTGAAAAAAGCTATTTGGGTCAGAAATGATGTGGTCGTATTGACATGCCCCAGCAAAGGCTCCATTTGTTTCCTTGAGCAAAAAAACTTTACCCTCATTGCTTAGTACTGGTTGGTTCCAGGAACGGATTTGAGCGTGATTTACATAAGCAAACATTGCTTGTTTCACAATCAAACTAAACTAAATTAGTATTAAAATGTATTTTAATCAACTATCAACTTTAGTCAAAAGATAACAAGAAAAGTCCAGTGACATGCAGGTAACAATCTGATATAGATACTGGTACATTATAGATACAAAACACACTGGACAATGTTCAAACATATATAAGACTGGTAGTGTTTGTACCCATACTTACTCATTTCTTAATTGGTCTAAATACTCGGATGAAGTTTTATGAAACTATTTATAAACTGTGGCCTGTAAGAGTGATGAGAGAGGGGAGGACTCCAAATTCTCAAATGTTAAAGTTGTGACATATACATGGGATACTGATGTTAACACAGGAGCTATATCATGAGTGCAAACCCTATAGAAAAACAAAGAAACAGTTACATATGACCGGGTGTCCTTCTGTTATCAGATCAAGTAAAAGAAAGGTTTTCTCACTGCAGATGTTTAACTTTTCTAGTTGTCCAAGATTCCTCTTGCTTACTTACTGTACACACTAGCTGGTAAGAATTCGCTGACAAGTTGAGGACAAGTGAAATTGTGCAGACAAGTGACAATTAAGTGAAATTTAACGAGCATGTAACTATCCAGTGAAATTTAGCGAGCATGTGATCATGTTTAAGACACACAATTCAGATCACATTTACCTGATATTGTGGCTCTCCATTCTTAGAAAATAGAATTGTGATAGCTGTCACTCCTACACCTCCTATCAGTAGACTTATAGCTGCTACAAACCACCAGCTATTCCAACTACAACCATTCTGATGGAACTCCTCATCTGCAGAAACAAGTGTTATACATGTGTAATAGTGATGGTTATATCAAAGACTTCTGTGTAATAATGATGGTTATATCAAAGACTTCATTATAAGCAACTGTTTCTCCCACCCAATCAACTCTTATTTTGCCTGAGAAAGTACACATCAACTGATCATCAACGTTATTTTATTGTGATAAGGTGACATTCCCATTTTAAAGCATGATTGAGTATTTTTACTATTTGCTTATTTCGTCTAAGATTCTAAGAGAATTTCATGAAAACAAGTCTTATAAAGTGTTATGGTAGATGTTAATGCTATCATACATAGACTGATCACTATATGTATAGCACAGCTCAAAATGATATGTATTAATCAGCATCATTATATTTCTGCATCAACGTTCATGTCATTACTGGAGCACTATAGTGTATAGCTGCCTTTTTTAGCAACCTAGCATTTGAATGACACAAAGGAGTTCAAACTCACTACCTTGAACACTCTACCACTAGGCTATCGAGGAGGCGGTATGCAGTGTGAGTGAAATTACCATAATCCTAGTTTCATCATAAAAATCACGTCAATCTTACGTAAATACAGTGTTTTGTTTAAAATATTTGACGTACTACAGTTGCAAAGTTGATGTCTGCGTAAGAACACATCTTTCATTTGTTCGTAATTTAGTTGAATCGATTTTCATGACAGTTTTTGTCAAAACCCATACATTTTGGAAAAACATTATACATGACCTTTGACCTCAATTTTCTTAAATCGTGACAACCGCACATTTTTTCTTTCCATTGATATATCATTAATTTTGTCCGTATAGTCCACTGGTGCATTAAAATCGTTAACTAGACGACTTTTCCATAGAGTTTCCATACTCGACGATTAGTGAATCTCATCATTGAATTAAACTTCCTATATCACACTGACATACAAAATCAACTATTTTCTAACTTATTTAAAATGTCCTTATAGATATGGAAAAATTAATTGCAAATATCTTTGGAAGATTTATCAAAACTGGGCCTATTTCCCAAATTCTGGAGGCAGCCTTTTGGGTCATTTCTGAGAAGTTTTATCACAAGGACTAGAAAAGGGTAGGCATATACTTGATGTAAAATGGGCCAAATTAGGGGAACAGCATTACAGCGAGAAAACTTATGACAAACATCTGTTAATACATAATACATGTATCACAAAAAGGGCAAAATAAGAGACATAGCCACTAAAACAAACATATGCTATTTTTGGTTTTCTTAAGTGATGTTTTACTCAATTAACAGGGCAGTTGTGCGATGAAAAGAGCATAGTACATTGTACAGCACCATTCTCAAGTATTAGGCAGCGATACTATGTTGACCTTAGGTTGATTAAAGACAACATTCTTTCATATTTACAATGGAAAGTCTAAGATACTGACTGGTATGTGACTATTCACATGTCATATATTCAATTCTAAAAACAATTACTGTAGGCAGGTATCCAATCGATTTACCGGTACACATGTAGTAAATTAGAAATGTCTCATTAAGACTCTATATGTTGAAACCTATTTTTATATTGCATATCAGACAAGGCGAACCTCTGCCTAAGCAAAGCAGGACAAAGCGTACCATGTTTATACTTATATTATAAATGATTTTTTAATTAGCATACTTATTTGATCATTTTATAGATTAATTAAATGAAAAAAGTTTTATCTGACATGCTAAATGTTTACACAAATCAATCAACTAAATAGGAATGAACTGATCTGTTTTAGTATATAATGTGCTAATCTTACCAAATAGGATACATAAAACCAAGATATGTTACTGCTTGTCATGCCAGAGTCTACATCTTCGTCATTAATAGTACAAGTTCAAATTATTACCAAAGTACTTTTCACAAGATATTGTTCCTTAATTACTAAAGAAATATATGCACATGTGTGCCAACTAACAAAATTAGCTTCTCAAATTTATGAAATGCTACCTATAAACCATGGATTGGCAACTCCCTGATATCGGTAAAGCGATAACAAATAATATTTTACCCAGCATCCTTAGCGCGCACTTGGTAAGTATCGGGAGATTCCGTTAATAGGTATATGTATCGACTGGCTAAAGTCGGCTGTTTCCGTTAATTTCCGTATCTGGTCTTAATCTGTTGGTTAAATCTTTTTTTCTTGATACGCAATGATATGTAGATAGTTGTTGTTTTAGTTGTGTATATAGTGTTTTGACAAACGGACACTTGCGAGTGGAGTTAGGAGATTATACATGACCAAACACACACCCTAAATATAATTGGTGTCATCAAATCAACGAGGTTAGACTTTGAGAATTATCTTAAACATGCATCTCTTTTTGGCACTTAATTGCTGATGTAATCGTTGACAGGTTAGAGGTCATAAACCCCCAATACTTGTAATCGTTGACAGGTTAGAGGTCATAAACCCCCAATACTGGCTGTATGGTCATACTTCACAGCAGGGGCCCTTCTGTATTTGTTGATAACAATTATGAAGGGAACATATGCTATGATCACAGCACATATTTAGTGAGAGTAATTTCATAAATTGTGTGGAACGAGGCTATTATAATTAAGTGTGTATTAACTAAATGTACGATTAAACAGATCATCACAACATCTTCTGCAACATTGTCTTAATTCTAACCCTCAATTATTGGCATTTTCACCAAGGAAATCACACACATGTCAAAAGGCCAGACGGTATCTCAAGTCAAGCCTAAACGTTGAAAATGCATCTCGTTGAACGAGGCTCTTTTAGCATATATGTTATTATTCAACCCAATAATTTCTTTCTCTATCACTCGGTATGATTGTTTTGTTGCTGGTAACTTTATACTTACAGATCCATACATAGGATTTTTAAAAAAGAGACCAAATATTTGTTTTAACATTTCGTTTTCCCCGATCATCATTTGTAAACCAAATCAATCATAAATATGTCCAGTACATACACACAAAAAACAAGAAAGGCATAAAGAAATATGTAAAATATATATATATAAATATGTAAATAACAACCAAACAAAATATATGTATCTGAAGTTTATTGGACGATACCGGTGGATAAAATTGTCATCTTAAATCACAGCGAAACAAAATGGCGGACACGCTCAAATGATAAGATCTTGGAGGTAATCACGTGTTTCGTGAGCGTTCCGAGTAACTCTGTAGCTTTAGAAGGCAGTTGCCAATCCATGGTTTATAGGTCCGTGACCCAGTTGACAGAAGCCTGTTAGTTGATTTATCATAGTTTCATACATTTGTAAAATTTCAATACTTTTCAGTTGCTAAAATCAACGATATCAATCAATAGTGGATTAAAAATGATCTGAGGTGCCTAAAGTTTGTTGGTTAAAAAGTCTCTCTTACAAGTCTTACTCTTAGTATCTTCGCTGCTATCGCTGGTCAAGAGCTTTAACAAGTTAATTCAACATTTATCTCCATTGAAGTATGTGCTAAATCATCAAAAACCTCGAATGACGAGACCTTTCAAATTCAATTTAAGAGGTTGCCAAATCAATTAAAAATGTATCAACAATTGAATGGTACAGTTAATAATAAAGTTTTATTCAGGGGCCATATGGCCTATTACAAATAAAGGTTTCTTCTTCTTCCTAATGAAAATCAAAGTTTTCATTGAGCTTACCTTCATTATTGATCACCAGTATATCCCCATGTTTGACTCCACACTGAGACAGAGTTTGTGACCAAGGTAACAATTTATCTTTTTTATCCCTGAGTGAATAGCTAGTCTTCATAACAATGCCATTTTCCTTGCACACTTTCCGGATAAGCCCAGCCACAGTATTATTCTCCACGGTTGTCACAGCAAACTGTTTTCCATCACTTTCTGGTAAATTGCTTGTTATTTCTACTAAGATGTCATCCATGACTGTTTTGTAGTTGTGTCAGCAGCTAAAGGTAAACATTCAGTATATTTATCTGTTCTAATTAAATAGAAATGATAGAACCTGTAAATCAAGTTTGTCAAACTCAGGGGACAGCTTAGTTTCGCATGCGTTTACCTTTATAGCGAAACAATTACTCAACTCACAATAAGCCTGACAATTACATAACGTACGATCACAAACCTTATCACAAAGCAAATACGGCTACCTATTATTTCAACTTCTTATTTCAACATCTGCAACATATTCTTAAAGAGTTTGCCTTTATACACTTAGATCTGACTTCCTGCAACTCTTGGACAAAGGAACTAATATAGATACCTTTACTGTAGACAGACACCACGTGTTGTCATTCAAAAAATACAACTTAATCAAGTATAACACAAATCCATACTTCTACCTTGTCAAACATCGAACTTTGTAATCAAACCTCTACTTCCGTCAACAAATTGCTGGTTCTTAAAATCAGCGCACAGTGCGCATACATGTCATATCGCTCAATAGTGGGTACCAGCGATTTCAATATCAATAAATGAAATAATATGCTCGAAAAATGATGTAAAATAACAGTTTTCTTTTGTAAATCATTCTTTATACACTCGTTAACATTTTGCAATAATATATGATCATTTTAAGTACTGATCTATTGATTTAGAAGTGATACTAATATTTTATGCTAATGAGTAGCAAGTGCTCTTTATATCTCGTGACGTCATTAATTAGTGTCTAAATATATCTTATTGTAGAGGGTACATGTACAATGAGAAAATAACAAAATATAAAACCCAATAAAAGATGAAATGGAGGACTTAAAAGCGAGGGTAAATATTGCTGTTTTCTTTAGCATGCCTTTCTATAGCATATTATACATTTGTTTTTGTAAAACCATGGAGGAAAATTTATTTTAAAAGCAGTTATTTATTGTGTAAATGACCTACTTTAGCTGAAAGCTATTTATCTGATATTTGCCGAGTGAATTATACATGATGGTATTACATCGTTTTATTGTGTGCGTGGTTCATGGATAGAAAATGTTTAAATTTCAGAAATTCGGACCCCCGAGTGGCAAATATGGATCTAGCACGTTTTATAAGGCGTTTAAATACAGGAAAGATGGGGAAAATAAAATTATAACGCTGGGACAGTTTTTCTTTATGAAGATATTTGACTCCAGCCCAGTGTGTATAGCTGAGCTACAACTCGTTTGGGAAGACAAAAATGCATCGACAGATCTTGCAAGTGTTCGTTTGTACTTTCTGCCAGAATGCACCCCTGAAGGGAGACAGCCAAGTCATGGAGAGGTAATTATGCTGAAATAATAAATAATTGATCATTTTAATTATTTTTTAATGATTTCTGATTATTAAGTCACGTGTTTAAGGGGTTTCGACTTCATTACACATAAATATGCATCATTTAGCACACACACTTAAACTTTGGCATATAACTGATTATGATAAATGAATAACACACACGTCAATTTGCGTATTTTAGTTAAAACATGTACGAAGTCATGCTCACGTGCTTTTTATGGCTTAAGTCACTTATAAAATCTCGGCCATTTTTCATCTGGAGTTTCATATTACATCAGAATGTATGTTGTATGAAATGATGATGTGTCTCTGGAGGAAATGCATCCATTTAATATTTGTAGATCAGTTACAGACTATTGATTATAGTAGTACCTTAATGTACCAACGTTATATATGTAAATCAATACCCTCTTAAAAGTGTTGTTTCGACACTTCCGTTCCTTAAAATGAACATCATTACATACCGATATATGTAAAAAATGATCTGGGTTTGTATAATAGATTTTAAATCGTTAAGTACTTTAGTACATCAGCTGCTTTCTAGATAGGTATTACTTGAGATCAATAAAATGTAGCTCTCCGCTTGCAACACCAGGCATCGCAATACAGTGGGGCGCACAGTGGGTAATAATTCATTAACCACTATCTCTGTGTATTTATAACATATGGCGAGGGGTGGTTTTATGCTAGCGTGTAAAATTGATTACTGTTTACTACACTAGCAATTTGATATAGTCGTGACCTTTAGACGTTAACCCTCTTTGTAATGCAAGCGTATGTAGGTTTATGGATAAAAGATAAACGTGATAAAAAAAATGAAGACAATCTTGGTCAAGCGTTTAACTATAGTTTTAATAATTATGGTTATATATAAATTGGTGTATCAACACTGTTTGATATTCTGAGATCGTAATGCTGGGGCATATTATTTTTTTTTAATTCAATCCAGGCCGTACTTTTGAAATACAAAATACAGTTGTTTCAAGGTTATGCAATTTGATTTTTTTTTATTCTGAGTTAAGATATCTACCATGCATTAAACCCATTGTATTATCTTATTTAAACAAATTCTGTTAAGTTGTGTAGCGAGTTTAAAACGACTTGTTTGGTTTATGAAATAACCAATAACAGCTATAAAATAATATCACTTGTATTAATACCATACATCCGCTAGCCTTTGTTTGCCAGTGTACACATTTAGTTGATAATCTTCCGTTGATTCCCAATACTAGAGGTGCGATAGGCCTAGATAACTGTCTACAACCAACCCTCTACCCCCCACTTACAAATATTCAACATCTGGTGTCGTTTTACATTTCCCTTATCGGTGCCCCTTACCGCTACTGACATGTACATTACTGAGGCCAAGTGAAGAGGTAATTATTTATCATTCATGTGAACAAACGATTTCCCCTAACTGGCCCTCATTAGAAATCTTAATCTTTTCTTAACCATAGTGTATGTTTGTATAATAGGCAATGTTTAAATAGCATCATAGTATATATAAGTTAATTCAACTAGCGATTTTTTTCTCAACATTGAAATTGTTCGACTTGAAATGTATGGCTTTTACATATTTATGACTAAAATGTTAACTGTATGATAAATGTGCCCGACGTGCTATTACTCAGTTTATCAAGACATGCCCGAAAACGTGAAAGTGTTTTTAAATCATAAGTAACTTTCAACAGCAAGAAAAGGTCAAAGTTTGATGTAAAGACACGAGAGAAAATGTATCTGCGTACTTATTTATGCGTGAAAAGGGCATTTTTGCGGTCACACACTAAATACGTTAATTAAACAGTGTATGTTATTTGTGCATAGGTATAAAACAAGAGTTTATTTTTTATGTCAATTAATACAATCATGTAACCGATACATCAGTCCTTATGCATGTTATCTGTATCGTATTTCCCTCTCCAATTTTGAAATTATTTTAATTAAACCGTGAAATGGTGTATCAATATAGATCTAGTTGTATTTTATGTAGCTTATAAATACATGACGAGGTAAAATAGCTGGAGGACATTTAGGAGGGGGTGGGTTGGGGCTATTGTAGAGTGTAGATCATGATCTAGATAACGTGTACACACCATCAACCGAACACACAAGAATAATAAATGCTCACAAAGAAATGACTAACAGATAGACTATATAGTTCTTGCATGCAGCGGCTGCCAATTTGTGATAAAAATAGCAACGGTTGATAACTACAGCAGTACTCTACTAGTCAACAGCTTTACTGTCATTTTTCGTTCTCGATTGTTGCCGAAATTGGTCTTTAAAATAATGATTACATCTTTCCTGACTGCATAGTATTCTCCGGTAATAAGAAAAGAGACAGCCGTCTTCGATTATTTTTTTACAGAATTAATCAAGACATGATAATTTTCTTTCATTGCATATGAGGGAACTGTACGATGTGACAAGAGCGCTACTACCACCGTGTATTGATTTTAGACAACGCTCTTGTTCTGTTATGTAAATGAATACATATTGATTTTTGGAAGATAATTTTCATTCCCAGTCATAATTTACGTACACACGTTCAATCAATTAATTGTCTTGGAATGATAATAAGCTAGTACGGTAATTGTTCACGCTTGAAGATCTATATTTGCATAAGTTATTTAGATCAGGGCGTAGCATTCAATTATTATTTCCGGTACTTTTTTCAAACTCAGATTTACTTCACTAATGAAACATTGTTAGCGATATATGACACGATCAATGCTTGTACCGGGTTCTGAAGTGATGAAATACTATACCTGTGAAAAGTTAACACAGGTAGATTATACGTAATAGTTGTTGGATGGAGAATAGCTAAACAATGTATACTGAAAACGTCAGGTGTGCTAAATGTTCTTGACCGTTTGATATTGGTGTGAAGATTTGATCTATGCGTGATGCCCAAACTATGCCGCCGCGATCAGTACACAATATTACACATGATGTCTAAAGTGACATATACACAGCGCTACGTTATTAGGCCAGCGAGAGATATTTGATAACAAAACCAGTGACCTTTTAAAGTACGCAGAGTACGCCTATATTTATCGAGTGTCTAAGCATAGGTTTACCTGCCCGATTTCCTAATGAATATGTACGTACATGTACTATTGATTTGGGAACTTTAAATGTCCTGTTGTGACAAAATAATAAAATATTTATTGAACATGAACATGAATAAGAATAAACTATAACAAATACACGACATGTATATAAATCCGGTCTTATCTGGTTGAATGTGTACCGGATCTCCACTTTTTATCTTAACTGTAATACACGTATAGCTATAATAGACATTGTTACTTAAAAGTTTAATGAAATGAACTGCTCTAGAATGTGTATTTATTTATTTATTTATTTATTTATTTATTTATTTATTTATTTATTTATTTATTTATTTATTTATTTATTTATTT
>ENA-OREC01001818-OREC01001818.1-marine-metagenome-genome-assembly--contig:-NODE-1818-length-11232-cov-11.518602_pt1 | contig 11232 bp, 4 predicted proteins | sample MGYA00248626_ERZ508543 | MGnify/ENA primary metagenome ERZ508543 (study PRJEB26211, sample SAMN05518279) | marine metagenome | isolation source: Puget Sound, Washington, USA | host: Bankia setacea... | reverse complement strand
ACATGCGAAAACCTTTCTGTCATAGGTCAATGTCAGGTAAAACTTGTATGTGACTGGTAGAAATTTTGGGTTTACCTTTCACAATGACAGGGAACCTTTGTCAAAGTATGCACTATATTCAATAACAGGTAAAAGAAAACCATGACATGTAGAAATTATCAGTCAGATTGTCCTGTGGTATGAAAATAGTTTTCGCATAGACTCTACATGTAGCTGTTATATTTTTAAATGATGTTTCCCCTGTATTTTAGTAAGCCAAGAAACCATTAAGCATGGCATGGCCGAATTGTACGGCAGCCACTGCCAAATTCACCAAACATAACATCATTTGAAAAGTCTTATCAATGAATGCATGTGTACAACAACTTTAAAGTGACTACCACTTATGGTTTACAGAATTGTTGATATTTAAGCAAATGTTACATTGTTGACAGACAGGCATCATCTGACATCAAAAGATAACTTGGGGTTTCTCATGTAGCTCCGTCTAAAATATTCAGTCAACAATTGAAATTACTGACGAAAAATATAAAAAGTCAATAACATTTCTAATTATTTATATATAATATAAATTGCTTTGATCAAAATAATTTAACCTAATGTCAATTTAAAGTAATTGCTTCAAGCAATCCTCCATCAGTCCATTAAAAAAAAAGTAATATTTTTTCTTGAAATGATAATAAGTTTAATAAAACATTACAGCATACGGATGATGCTATAGTAAAGAGGAATGGTATATTTAGAACAAACGTGACACTTTCGACTCAAAGATAAACTGTGTATGCACCCTAATGTGTCATTAGATTTGTGGGCAAGAAAACCAGGGACAAACACTGTACATGTATTCAGCTCCGAGTTTGACGCTGGCTTATATCAAACATGTATTATGATCAAAAACGAAAGTTTTGAATTTTAATAGTGAAAATGATTTTTGCCACAATATAGATTGGTTCGAAAATATAATTCAATTTTAATATCAGTTGGGGTTATAGGCATTTAAACAAGCATTTTATTTGTTAACGGATACAAATTATCAGCTCCTGCATATACACATAAGATCAATGGCTGCACATTCTCCTAGTGAAATATGATACTTTGCATGGTGTGATGATATAGCAATAAGATGTTGAACTTAAAATGAACAGGTTGCTTGTTGGCATATGCACTATATTTCAGTATGTGAGAAAAACACGTTTATTTTCTTTCAATGTTTTTTCCGAAAAATCACTGCAGTTTGGAGATTAATTGGAACATTTGAAGCTTATCCGTGTGAGCTTATCCAACGGTGTACAACATTTACGTTATTTGGCATCAATCATCACTTTCTGGATTTAAATATAACAATATCATGGTCCATATATAAAGATGTTTGAAGCTTGTTGGAAATTATTATCATTGGCCAATACCTTACCTTCATTAATGTCTCTTTTTACAATTTGCCTTTGTGAAGCACAATAAGTGTTATACTATTAAAATTCTTTCAGAAAGATAGACATGAACCTAATTGAGTCAAGATTATCAAACTTAGTGTAAACTATTTATTTTGGATAATTGTTTTGGGATGTTTATGTTTTGTTATTTACTTGCCATATTTTGAAAGAATTGTATGGGTATTTTATTTGATTGATATTCAATGTATTTATTTGATAAATTGATAATATGCTTGTTTCATGAGTTTTGCAAAATAGATTTGCAAACTCCTTGTGATTTATAGATGGTATACAGTTTGACTTTTAAGATGACATAGTAATTTAGGTTGACCAGTTAAATGATGCAAGAATATCAAAGAATGATTTCCTATAGCTTGGACTTTGCAGCAACACACCTCAAAGAGAATTTGAGAATTTATAAAACGTTATTGGACACCACACTGACTGATACCATGAAGTAAAATGAATGTTAGGTTAGTTGTGTTGTGTAGAGGGTGAACCTTTGTCTAGGCCCCCAGCAGGGTTTGGCAATATTGGAAGATCTAGAGATATACCTTCAGCAACCAATGTCTACATATGCACTCTTTCAAAACTGGTGAAAGTCTTTAATATTTAGTTAATATTATTTGTTGTATTCTTGTGTGGGTACGTTACTGATTCCAAATCGTTTTGTATTTTAAAAAAGTTAATAACTTGGTACTCTTTTATAGCAAACTATTGTTTTGAATGTTTAAGAATTATACTTTACATATTAAACAAGTCTAGTGTTGGCATACACCGTCGGCATAGTTGATATATCCACGTTAAAAGGAAAGTCCAACCGACAGCTCATGAACAGTATCGTAATTCTCAGACGCTCATTGAACATGCGTTACCAATCACTGAACTTAGTTTTGTGTAAGAGTGTCTCTGTTAACAGTCAGTATTGTACGAACGTCTTGTTTGAATGGTACTTGCGTATCTGGTGTATAGTTTTTGACTAAGCAACACTTTATATAATAAAATAGGTTGTATTTTTTGTAAGTTATTAAGCATAGTGTAATGACGAAATATACTTGTTATATATCCATGACATGACAAAATAACGACAAGTAATGTTGTTCTGTATTCACTGCATACTATATCGTATCTCAGAAAAAGAAACAGTCGCATACGTGACCATATCGTCACACACAGTATCATGTTTCACAGTAGGGGCTAGTTGTTTGTAGCTAAAGACGCTGGCGGAGGAGTATTTCGGTAGTATTTGCTACGATTCTATGATACATTGCCACATTTGTTAAGAGAAATATATGAACAAAGCAAACTAAAGCAGATATACAAATGATAAAGTATTTCATAGACAGCAGTAACAACAGAAGTCACATATATAGTGAATACACTCATTGTATTACAGAGACAGCGAGCGTCCATGTTGCTGTTATGTGTCCTTCAAACACACTAGGAATCACAGAAACACTTTTATTTAAGCTCTACATAAATAAGCCAATCGAATCATTCCTTAAGATAAAGTTGTGCGACGTTTGACAAACACATTACTTAATAATATACAACTGTTGTGATAAATGATATTGGACTATCCTTCGAATACCCGCAGAATTTTTAAAACGGCTCCTCCTCTGATTTTAGGAATCTTTTTTGGTTTTTGCGTGGATGATGTTTGGGTTATCTTGCTCTTTGCTTTGTTTTTGTCATCCTTTGATTTGTCGTTTGTTTGTTTCTTGTCCTCTGCTAGTTCACCCTCGACGGCTTGTCTTACATTCTGCTTGTTCGTGAATACAATTTGCGCGCAGCATGTTTCATCTGTTCTGACTTTCTTTGGTGGGCATTTTCTAACTGGTACCATTCCTGGTGGACATCCAGTTGTGGTCATATACGGGCTTTCTTTCATGCATATGCATCGTTTATATTTCACATCGTTCTCTAAAATGAAACGGTAAAACTTGTACGATGGGGCATAAAGAATGATGAACAGAAGGTAAATTTGTTGCATCTATAGTAGAGCTAAATTGGCTTGATGATACATTTTAATATGTTAAAATCCGTTCACCAGTCCTCCTTAGTTAAGCTTAAACATGTCTAATACGTTTAAGGGTCATTACTATATATCCACAAATAAGTGTAAAATGTTAACCAAATGGTCGGATTATATGATTTATTATTTATTCGTTATTTGTTACATCTTTCAAAAAGCAACATTTGGTAAATATATGTCATTGATACAAAGGCGTGAACGTAATTAAGTACCATGCTCCTGTAATCCCGTGTGTAATGTCCGACTGCCAGAAAAATGAATATTGTGTATTACACTGATATGTTTACTAGCTTAACTAAATATGTTGTAAATTAATACATTTCGCATTCCATATAATGTATACATTCTACACTTTGTTTAATTGCCACATAGTTATCGTTAGCTCCGATGATTGTGATATAGTTATTTCCGTGATAGAGAGAACGAGAATATCTGTAAACACTAATCGGATCGACAATTACCTCATGGTCATCTCATGTGCATACTTCGGGTATCTGCAGCATGTCGCAATGGTGGGCACCAAGACACGTTATCATTCAATATATTTATGTTGATAGATGTTTGCCCGTGTGTATACTGTTGCTAAGTTGCTGATTCACATCTCCTTATAGAATACAAACCACGGACTAGTATCCAAACAAATGAGTATAATAACAGTAAACGTATGTATACAAACGTTTTTTTAACAATGATAACGCTTGATGTAATTTCTTTACACCTCAATACAGTTTTAAGAAAGGAAAACAGTTGTAGAACATGGTTACTAAAGAGTTACACATTGAAGAACACCAATTACACTTACTGCCAGCTTGAGTCAGCACCACCAACAGCAGAACCACAACCATGCACCTGAGTACCGTATTCATCTTCATACACGTTATGTTGTAATCGTTCAAGTGAAGGCTTATACGTTATGCTTGTTTTTTGGTGTGGTTACCTGCGTGTTCATCTTCATTGCACTGTTCTACTTACCTTTATATATATATTCTATATGAGGAATGTTAAAATATACGCGTGGTAATTTTTCTAGTACATGTATAGTCACCATTCTACAACATGCCAGATTAGTATAATGAGCAGCTAACTAAAACAAAACTTGGTCACCTGGAGATCCAGTTTCAGTAACAATAAACGTGACCTGACCCATCCAGAAAGCAATCCAATAAATGTGTCTCCTAACAAGGTGTACAGCCATGAAATTGTGTGAAGTCGAAAGGTCACAGACAATTTAAGTTATTAAATAAATCAATGTAGCTGTACAACATAGTATGTTACGTATAGTTTGATCAACCAAATGTTGGCACAGTAACGCAACACTTAAGTGTACGTCCTATTTGCGCGAAGATACACTCGATCGTTATAATGCAAATTGAGCCACATAATCCATACCACTGGTTCCAGCGTGCTCTTTACTAAACGCACCGTATTGAACATTTATCCTAAGCAACACTTTTAATCACCCGAACTGTGTATTGCCTATCTTGGCATGCGTAAGCTATACCTATTTATAGTGTATTTATAATATATCACATATAAGGATTGCGCAGGCAACGTAACATTATGAAGATATGTTGTCACCTAAATTTCTCAAAAGCCATAGAATGGAAATATTTTGACGAAATTACACGCACAACATTTAATAACGGCACACTTATAAATATGGTATAATGATATGATTATCTTTTAAACTAATTTAGTCACATATTGCCTGCGCCTTTACGTATGTGTATGCACAAGCGCCATGTCTGTCATTGGTTCGCATGACGTTTGGTAGAGCTACGGTAGACATCCCTGCAAATATTTGACCTACTATTTGCCCTAACTGGCATGTTTAATTCACATATCCACGGCCAGTTTTAATCGTAGTTAAACAATACCAACGCTATAGTCCCGGTTCTGCGAATAATGAAAACCGTCACTTACTCGATCCATAAACATAAGTCATTTATAGTCTTCAGTTTAACGGTTAACCTTGCTAGTGCTCCGAATATCCCGATAGCCATAATGAACCAAGCGAATATGTTTTCGAGAAAAGTTACTGTGTGAATGGTCGGTGTTTCCTAGTCTATGTAATGGTTTAAACAAAATAAACTTGTATTTACTGGAAAAAGAATTTTAAATGTTAAGCCATGTATTGGATGAAAAGTAGTTCATACACATACAAATGAAAATAGGCGTTGATAAGTCAAACGAAGGTTACTCAACGAACATTGTGTCTTCTATTTCAGTAACAATGACCTAATTCTGTTTTACCTTAGCATACACTGACATTGAGCCAGGTACAACTGACCACTCAGAAGGACGCATATTAATCAGCTGCTATTGCAACATTAGGTTTACTTTCCCTGATACTTCCGGTGAAATGTCTCAAATATAGGCACCATAATTTATGTACATTAAAAGTGTAATTACAATATACTTATCTGAACAAATTCACATTCGAAAATACTTAACGTGATTAATTATGTCAATTTTTATTGTAAGGTCAGGTCGAGACAGTTTAGATCTGTATACTAACATACACGTTATTCATATAGTCAATATATACACATGCTATTTGATTTTACAAAAAAGGGCTGGTTCACGCGTCTTATGATATTGTTTGAATGGTGATAGTATGGCGTCTCGGTATAACTTCGCAATACTTTGTTCACATATCAAGTGTCGTCTTCCTTTGTGTATACTTGAATGATCCGAATTCGTTTGTATTTAAAAAAAAAAGTTATTATTGATGTTGGTGTTTCAGTTTATAATTTTCGTATATTTTCATAAGTCATGTTTTGGTATAACACGTTGGCATTATTGATACATCGGAGTTTGTAGGTATGTCCACCAGACGTTATGAAGTGTATGGTATTTCTCAGAAGCTTAGCTTTAATAAGAAACCAATCGCGCGACTTTCTCTAGTACATTGTGAAGGACGAACGCCTAGGGTGTCCGTGTGATTGTATGATGTGCATAATTTAATTAGTTAACAAGTTCCAATGGGCATTGAGTCCGGCCGTTTGTGTCGGTGTACGTGTGTGTAATAAAGTGCAATTAAATAGTTTGTTTCACATATTAACATATAGTTGAAATGATTAATGTTTGTTTAACTGTTTCAACACATGACGATGGATACTCCGGTCACAGAAAACAACCATTCAGATAGACGTTCCACCATGCGTTGTTCACGGTATTGATATTATTTGAACATACACTGGTTTAAACATTGGTTATATTATCGTACATTACTGTTAACATGTAATGTAAACGTCACGTCACGTTTTGTATTTGTCGTTTCTCTGTTGACATTTGTATTATAACATATAGCATGTTCCCCTTTTTTTATTGTAACATGTCTTGAATTGGATACTTGTACTTGTAAGTCCACACGTGTTGTCGCCTTGTCTGGTGAAATTGTATACTGACGGAATATATGGTGAACTATTACAAAGCAGTCTACTGATATGTTGAGGTTAGCATCAAATTTCATGAGCAACAAAACCTGAACATTGGACTTCAATGCTATTTAGAATTGTTTACGGTGATATCTCAACATAAAGTATCAGCAACATGAACACTTGTTTAACCTAATGGATGTAGCATTGTGTCGTCTAATTAACATTTACAGAAATCCGTTCGACAGTAGCAGTTGATGCACTTAGCGTCTACATGTGAACATGAAAATGAACATGATTCAAAACATTTATTATGACAAAAGCTTAAATATCAAACACAAACAACATTCAACGCTATTGAAATATAAGAAGTTAAACACACATGAAATATTCTTTACCATTGTGAGACCTGCCTTTAAGTGCATCTTGCTAGATATTGTATCGCCCATCGGGAGCTTAAAGCATTGGCGTTTGAGTTGTATGATAAAGTAGTGTATGTCAACATGTGAAGCATGTGTACAAATAGTGTTTTAAATGTAAATATCATATCAATATGAAGATAGCTCAGACAAAATCAGAAGTCATATTATGTTGTACAGAACGAAGTGTATACCTAAGGTTACCTCCTCGACTCAAAGTAATGGACACCGTCGTTGAAGACCACCGACAGAGATCATTGTCAATCAGTTTTCACTCATGCCTTCACTTGAGTATGTTATTTATTTTACATGAATACATGTTTCGATATCAATTTTTCAATTTAATTTAATCTAAACTGTGATAGTTATTAGATAATAGTTTCCTCATAGTTCGGCATGGTGCTTAAATGTCACCTCACTATTGAGCGGATGAGGCTCTTATGAGTTGACGTTTAATGTTTAAAACATTTTTTGTTGGCCAAATCGGATACATTCTGGTGGATATAACAAACACTTGCTCAAACTCAACAGTTACTGTTCGAGGCAGTCGGTCACTTGATAATGCAGAGCCCGTCATATAACAGACAAAACACTTTCAAATACAACTTTTTTAAATTCATGAAAACTATGGTTTATTTATATAAAAAAGGCTTATTTTGCAAGTCCTTTTCTTTGTCCATTGCTTGGTATAAACCTTAACGTTTTAAAAGTAACAAAACTTCCACATAATGGACTTATATTTGACAATCAGTCAATAAATATAATGCAAAGCACTATAAATTCAGTTTATACTTATTAATTTAAGTTCCACTGTGAAACACGTTTGAAACTGTTCCTTAGCCCACCAGTACTAAACAATGAGGGTGAAGTGTTACCCACTGTGCCCTTATTAATTAAGCATGCTATTCAACTAGATAAATGTGCATGTGAATGTTGTTAAGTACAAGTAGTATGCCTCTTTATGAGTTTGTATCAACTTATTCATCGTAAACGCCATGCTACACATATGTATTTCGTTCGGTCCTTTCACATATGATAGTGGTGAAGGCACATGGCTAATACAAGTCAGTTGTAAAATATAGGTGAACATACAGTAACTTTTAAATGGAAAGGAGTATTTACAAAATTATCTTACTTTCACACACACCTTCTTGGTTACAGAGATTCGACAAATGTTCAGGCTTAGTTGTCTAGTTCATACCTTTGAAATCAAAATCAAGTATTTAGGTTTCTTTTTTACAACGAATAGTTTAATACAGTTTCAGTTTGAAAACAAAACGAGCAGAACCCGTGAAGGTGTTTGTTGAAGATATTAAAAACACGTCGATGAATATATGCATCGCGAAAATACTGGTACTGTACGGCGCTTGCCTTGTACCGTTTTTGAACAGGGTTGGCGCCTCAGTGTATCGCGTGACACCTGTTTATGATCTCAATCAGCACAATCAGTTTCCCGCTTAAATAATCACGTGACAGTCCACATCCATCGAAGTCATTTTTTGATCATGCGGTAAGAACAAATGTGCAGTACTATTTCCCGGTCTTTCTCCTTTAATAACCTCCGAGTCTCACCCGGTATTCAAATCCCCGGCTAATATCAACTGAAAGTGCTGATAAACTGTGCCGATTTATGTTGAACCGTTTCTGTTGTTCATAACAAACAGGAGTAATATAACCTATGGAGATTAACGGGTGTGGGTGTATATATGTGTGCCCTGTCGATGATGTCTTGGGACTAACAACGCAATAAACACAAACAACAGATCTGATATAATACGGTATAATAATCGACACGGATTTCATTATAGTAACGACGTGTTAGTGGCCTTAAATTTCAACATAATACGCGGTGACCTAGTTGTAAAAAAACCTAAAACACACCACAACATTACACAGGCATGCCATAATACAAACACACAACACAAGCCCTTACCAATGTGTGGAAAAGGACGTCTTAACCTCTCTCCGATGTCGCACAATCGTTCAGCTGCACTCTGCTATGATAACTGCAAGTTAGAATATCACATGCTATTGATAAAAGTGTACAATGACATGACAGAAATGAACAAGACTGATTAATATATTAGACACTTCAGCAGGCTGCAATTCCGCAAGTCGCGAAAACACATGACAAACGAAACAAACGGTTCAAGTACACATTCACCGTTATACAACTTATGGATTGTAAAGCAGGGACCAAATACAATACAATTACCAACACAAATAAAACAGTTACAACACCTTACCTATAAATACATAAGAGTTCTTGCTTCAAACAACAAACTCTCATAATGTCTCAGCTGATGAAAGGTCCGAGCTTGGTTCATGTGACCAACGACCAATCAGAAGACAGCAACAGTACAACAAAGAAACAATGAGCCAAACGTGAACGACCCAAACAGCACCAATTCACGAGAGGCATTACCACATTACCGAGTTACACCCTTATCTGCTGCGAGAAACGACGTCCCGTCATTAAGTCATAATCAGTCAAGTCAAGACACAGTTTATTAGTCAACAGCCTATATGTAACGAGCGAAATTTAAAACACTCCAGTACCTTACAGTAATACTACGTAAATAAACTTCTACAAAAAATACGTCCAGCTTAGGTACTCGCACTACTGATGCAAACGTAAAGCAAAATCAAACTTACTTATTCCTCCCCACACACATACAACACAATTGCATGAACAATGCAAGAAACACAATACATGAACTTGAAGTTCAATTTAAACACACTATATTTGAAATGAAACATAACATCTAAAGTCATAAAAACACTGAACTACTAGATAAACAAACTAGTAGAACATCAAATAATAATAATAATGTTGTTAAGTATAACCAGTCACATCAATCTAGTAGCAGCTTCCATCTTGGAATCTACGGGACAATGTACTACCTGAAGCATAATATATTCACCAAATCCCTTCGGCTGTCTTCTCACTGGAGTGAACTTCCGTTGCGTCGGCCCTGGTTTGGGTAATGACGCTTTTTCAGATCTGACCTCATCTGCTTGACTTGTTTATTCCAAGCCAGTATTCACATCGCCTTCTGCCTGTATATCCGGTGTAATAACCTCTGCTCTGTCATTCTGACTAGTGACAGTTGCTCCACTGTCATCAACGTCTAGTTTTACTACGTTCACATAGCAAGTAAAACGCGTTTAACACAGACGCTAGAAGACAAGACTTTTTGTATACATCTGTGATTAAAATGTACATGCATACTACCGTTACTCTACCAATATATAGTTAAGGTGAGCAATGCAGCGAATATTACCACTCTTGTCCTCACATCACAATCATTTACAACTTATAAATATGACATTACAATAATAATGCATAATGTTTGTGAAGATGAAAACATTAATGGTGTACATGGCGATATTGCATTTATTGGTCGTGTTTACACAAACTGGTGGTAAGTTTAATTAAAGATATTTGTAACTATGTACGAGTTATGTTTTATACTGGTATTTTAGTTTAAAGTGTAAACATGTTTTTGCGTGGTACTGTACAGCTGTGTCGTTGTTAAATTGATAGATAGATAGATATATAAAGTATAACTACTAGTAGTATAGGTGTTAAGCTGTTGGTATGATAGTCCATTAATACATGACATGAAAATACTCCAGTCTATTTGTGATTGAAGGAATGGTTACATTAACAAGAATAGAAACTCAAAGTTGTCACCGTTGATGTGACAAGTGAAATCTACATGACACTATGCCTTTCAAAGAACTCTATTGTTAGAGAACCGTTTATAGTTTTGTTTCTTATGATATATATAGTTTATGTTGTAACTTCTATTTTTAACGACAAGGTAAACACCATGTATTCCTACATGACCAGTGTTCAGTGTTTCTGCTCATCGACATCATCAATGCGCCCTTTAATGGCTGCAACATATAAACACCGTTATGTAAATACCTCAACATAGACCTTGTACTACATATAGCAAGTA
>ENA-OREC01001817-OREC01001817.1-marine-metagenome-genome-assembly--contig:-NODE-1817-length-11236-cov-13.865669_pt1 | contig 11236 bp, 7 predicted proteins | sample MGYA00248626_ERZ508543 | MGnify/ENA primary metagenome ERZ508543 (study PRJEB26211, sample SAMN05518279) | marine metagenome | isolation source: Puget Sound, Washington, USA | host: Bankia setacea... | reverse complement strand
TTTAGCAGAATCTTGTGAACACAATTCCTTGTACATTTTGTCGAGATTTTGTGTTTATCTGTCTGCCTGTCCATCCTTTAGCAGAATCTTGTGAACACAATTCCTTGTACATTTTGTCGAGATTTACATCTTACTCACCTGACTGATTTTATTTCATTCCAGAGTTATAGCCCTTTATCAATTTACCTTCGCGGGTAATGTTTATTAATTGCCTGTCATTGTTTTGTAGCTGTTGACTGACATGTGAATATAAGCTAGTTTGATATACTGCACATTGAGATCATGTTGCACCAGTAGGTCACATCTGTGAATGCACTTTACTTTACAGAGCATATAAGTAAGCATCTCACAGATGGAATGTCAGTTAAATCAAGGGATTAATATATTTTAGTATGCATCTCTTTTAGTCAACTACAATGTATATTAAGTGTGTCAGTTCTTGTGACAACTGTGACATGAATGATGGATATTAAGTATTTTACTCTTTTTTTCAAAGGATTATTATCTTATTGAATGTTTAAAATTACCCCTGTTGCATTCAATTACTTGTCATATAACTCATTTATCTCCATTTAAGGACACTAGTGCTATTCTTTTGCCAGACATGCAACCTGGGTATTGCTAGCTGTGCCTTACAATAGTTGTATTGTCAGTGAGATATCTGTGTTACAGATTTAGATAAGTGAATACAATTTTGTTATAAGTGGTATTGAATAACAAAGCATATAAATTAGGATCTCATTCTGTCATCCAGTAATATGTTATCCTAAAAAAACACACACACAAGTAGCTGTCAATGTCAAAATAGTATATTCTCATTGACACATTTAATTTCTGTCTCACTTTACAACTATCATTTTTTGCTTTTTGTGACAAATTTGCAAGACAGTGACATATCATTATCTTGTAGGTTAAATGCACAGAACAGTTTTTAAACATTTCACTGACACAGGATAACATTTACAGTTAAACTATATCCAAATTGTGTTTGACAAGACTATGTGTTTAAATGAGGATGCTGTGCATTATAACAGTTGTAACCTATGTTTATTGGCCAAACAAATGTTCCTTAAATTGGCATGACAGTCTATGTCTTTACCTCATTCTGTATCAAGAGGAGATTTCTATAATGTATTTTCATTTTTAAATTTCCCTTTGCATCAATGGTCAATGTTTATGTGCACATGTGCATCATGTCACTAACTACACATGACTATTTGGCTGCCACCTGCTGTAAATCTCTTAACAAAATAGATTAAGAAGACTGCAATCCTTTTTACAAGAATCAAGGTTTTGCATATATCAATTCAAAAGGAAGTTGAAAAACAAGGTTCCATGTCTAAACAATTACCAACCAATAAAACTGATAATTATGTTTAGCTTTTGCATATCAATACTTGTTTATCCACAATGTAAATACAAAAGAGCTTTATAATTATAAGAGCGCATGAATCTCTGAAAATAGAGACAATTTCATTATTGTTGGAATAACTGTTTATATGAAAATTAATAAACACTCATAACCACTGACTAGAATATAATTTAAACAAGTAAACAAATTGGTAAACACAAGGCTGTGAGGGACAACCTACCACAAGCACCAGGACTTTGTTGTTTTTTCAACATCTATATTTGCACCTGCAGCTTTGTGACGCAAATTCCACAAAACGCATTGCAACTGTTTATGATTTCTGACTGAGTTTTGAAAATAAAACTAATGTCTTACGTCAAATGAACTGTTATTTAAATATTTAAAAGGCAAAACAGTTAATTCTTGAAGTTTTTGCTTGCTTTTCATATCGATAAATTCTTATTCCTTTTATGGATGTTTAGTCTATTGTCGTTAACAATTTGCTGTAAAGTTTCGTTTTCCTCTACTAACATTTTCATTAGTCAACCGATTTACTTCACAGTCACACACATTGCTGCTTAGGTCAAGACCTTTTCACAAACATGCAATAATATGGCCTTGACCTTCAGATGACCTTGATATTTAACATTGTTCTTTAACAATTTGTGTTAAAGTTTTGTTTTTCAGTTATAACCTTTTCATTAGTTGACAGATTTACTTCATACTCACACACACTTTTGCTTTGGGTGAGACCTTTACACTGATATGCCATATTGTGACCCTTAAATGGTTAGGGTTTGCATTGTATGAAGAAAAATTATTTTTTGTTGAAAAGTTATAACTATAAATATAAATATAAAAATCTGGCTTAATCCGCATTTCCCTCTTGTTTGAATGATGTTTGTTCTAAAGGTAAATGGTGAAAAACAACTTAACAATTGTCAAAAGTAAATAATGAGTATACCAACCCAAAAAGCAAAACTTTTAACGTACTGTATTATATTAGTACCGCTCACGATATACTGCTATAGTTTAAGTGATCGGTTACTGGGGTTGCCGCTTGTTTTGATATTTAAATAACCAGCATGCAGAACATCATGTAGGCAGTAGCGTACACAAACACTAATTGGTAAACAGAATTGTTTTTTTTGTTCAATCATGATGAAAGATTTTTAGACTCATTTTCATTTTGTTCAAAGAAAAGCTGTACTGTTTTAGCTAGGTACAGGGTAAGTTTGACTGTCCACCATAATATAACGGCTTTTTTTTTTATAACTTAAACAGCACTAGTCTTGTTGGGGACTGGTCGGTTGTTACTTTTAACATTACAGGTTTTCAAAATGACATTAAACCAGTTGACTTAAGACCTTTTGCTTTCTATGACAAAGACTGCTTTTCTAACCGAGAAAATTCTGCTTCAAATTTATTTCAAGGAAATTACGTTTTATAACAACGCCAGTCTTTCAAGCAGGCCCTTTTTCCTACTTTTCCCTACTTTTTTGTTAGGCTCCTACTTTTCCCTACTTTTTCTGGAAAACGCCCTACTATCCCCACTTTTTTGTAACTAAATGCATTGATTGAAATAATCTAAATCTTGATCCAATGTTGCAAGAGGAGTTCTATGATGACAGGGGTGAAAGAGTTCTGGTTTATGATGGAATTCCGGTTTTTGGAAGTCCTCAGGGGTCATTTATTCTGTGATCGGCACCGTTTCAAGTCGTTTTACTGGAATACTTGGTTAAAGATTGACAAGTGCATTAAACTTTTTTGTCTCGAATTTATGAAGAAGAAGCATTACTCATACTTAAGTGTTTGTCAAATACTCGTTGAACGTGCATACTATAGTTGTAATGAAGAGAACCAAAACCTTAGAGAAAGCTTGTGACTCAAACTCCTTCCACAGTTTTCAAGTCATCCCAATGAGACTTGTTACATTATATCTCTATGAAGAGTAGATGTTCATCATATACTTGTTTGAGGCCTGACATATGGGTTCCAAAGTTATGCCCCTTTTTTTAAATTAAAACATTTCCATAATAGAGAAAGTTTGTGTCTTAAACTTCTTCCATAGTTTTCAAATCATCCCAATGAAACTTGCTACATCTAATCCCCATGAAGAATCAATGTGTATCACATACTTTTTGTGAGGCTTGACACAGAGGTTCCAAAGTTATGTCCTTTTTTTCCAAAACTCTTATATGTGCATACAGGGAAGATGTTTCAATCTTCTTCCATAGTTTTCAAGTAAACAACATGATTTTCTTATTTAAAATTGGCTTATCGTTTGTGACAAAGCAGGAAAAGGGGGTATATTTATCACAATGAATGGTAGCTCTCTTCTTTTTTGACATCCAAACCAATTTCAAAACAGTAATTTGCAATATACGACAAGCTTTTGAGCTGTTTGGAAATGGATCACGAGTCTTCTAAAACAGCTTAAATCCAGGAGCTTCCATGGGCCTTCGGTCCCCTAACCAAGGCTTTGCCCTGCACCCACTGTGGGTCTTGCAGCCCCCTGGCCCCCAGCACCATTTTCAGGTTTTAAAAGTTTGTGCAACTTCATAAACTTGCATTAAAACTAATATCGAGTGACTGTTGACACCGCCCCAGGGAAGATTAACTGATGTCAAACTAGGCTAGGAAATATACAGGGAGTACGGATTTCACAGTTTGCATTGTGTAATACCATTATCGTCTGTTGACATTTTCCCACATTATAACCCCGATATAATAGAACTGCATTATATAGTTGGTCCTTGCCTCTGTCTGACATATTAACGCTTTCTGAGGTTGTTTCAAGGAATGACGTCAATGCTTTACAACATCAATGTCACAGACCCTGTAGTTTGTAACATCCCCTCTACATGCAGCTTAGATTGTAGAGCATGTGACTTGCAAGGAACGAACGTGACACTTGTTAAAGCCTCTTCCAGATATATACCTGTTAAACCTGACCACATATTCAATACATCTGAAATGATTTAAATAGCTCACTGAAATTCTTGTAGTTTCTATTAATTCTTCAAATACCACAATTTCTGAAAGCATAGACTTGTCCAATGAACCTTAATTTGCTTACCTTTTTATACAGGTATTATCTGAGTGAGAAGATTAAACTTGAGTTACAAGACCTGATGGGTGCCATGATGATTCTGTTACTTTTGTGACATTTTTTGAGAATAAATAGTGTAACTGTAAACAAATAGAATGTCCACCGCTGTCTACATTCATGGGAAGTGTTACTGCTGTCTACGTTCATGGGAAGTCTTACTGCTGTCTACGTTCATGGGAAGTCTTACTGCTGTCTACGTTCATGGAAAGTCTTACTGCTGTCTACGTTCATGGAAAGTCTTACTGCTGTCTACGTTCATGGGAAGTCTTACGGAGGAGTTTTGATTTACTGTTTCTTTCTTTGATTATGCCCCCAGTGGCTTATAGAATGGGTCAATCTGATTTGTAAGGTCATACATATGTACAATAGGTTTTATTTCCTGACAAGTTTACACAAGATAATTCCTTAATACCTTAGCTAATACCTTAATATCACCTGTATGATTGTAACATGCATTGTAGCACATTAATGTGAAAAGAACAGCTATCGATTTCATGCCAAGCAATTGATAGAAATTAATGATAAATCTTTAGAGTCAACAATCTTTATAGGGTCCCTCTTGTTACTTGTTTATTTTGAAACATTGTCGGAAACTCTTTGGCAAACAAAATGCGATTTTCTTGTCACTTGCTTTCACAAACGGTGTTTTTCTTTGGGATTAAAAAAACATTCAGGGCAGTGCAATGTTTCCGTTGAGATTTATTGAATCTTTTATTGAAACTACCAACGCGCAGACTCTATTATACAAACAAATATCAAATTTACTAATGTATTTAATATCAATCTGTAGACTTTCGCTACCTTTAAATTACGCAACGTTAAATTTGATTAGGGCTTTGTGCTTTTGATGACTGCCTTACCCCTCAGGTTACAGATAAACCCCAGGGTCAACATTTGCTCAATTGAATGAAATCTAATATTATTTAGACATGATTATCTCATGTATTTACAGAGATTATTTCAATTATTAAGTAATTTAGTGCAATTAAAAGAGTGATTTATAAAGCCATGAATCTCGGCAGTAAGGTTTGCAGTTTGGGTTTAAAAAAGGACAATCAGGCTAGAAGTAAATGAAATATTAAACACTGCCCTTGGTATCTGTAAATAGACAAAGCATTTAATGTTCACAAAATGATGAAACTAAATCCTTTCAATTGTAAATGGAGAAGGGTTCTATTCTTATTTAAAACCACAGAAAGTTAATAGGTCTTCTGAAGACTCTGTAATACTAGATGCTCAAAATGTCCAGTATTATCTTTTCTCTCACTGTATTTTCATATTCAAATGTTTAACTGGTGTAATCTGTATGCACTTAGATACTGTGTACTAACACGATTAATATAGGATTAAATCTATCCTCAGGCAAGAGATTTAAAGCAGTATAGAAAGGAAGCTGTTGACTATTGGGTACTTCTAGAGGCTTTTCGGTACCTAAATGAGCTTTTGGGTACTTTGAGAGCCCTTTGAGTTGCATTAAGTACTTGTGCTAAGTTTACTTTTTGAATATGTGGTTAAAGGGTCTACTGGCAACATCTTGGGTGGTTGAAACCCTAAAAAAAGACAATCTTCAAATAAAAGCACAAACACCTGAAACATTATGCAAACATGTAAACATTTGTTGAATATCAAATCAAACATTGTTTTTTTTATTATGTAAAATGCTAAATGTTCAATGTAATTGGTGAAACAAACAAAACAGAAACATTTAGAATGAACTTTTATTTCTGCATGCCTACCAATTAACTTTTAATAATGAAATGTGATACTAAAAATGACATGCTTACACGATTCTTTAAATTGACATAAATGATTGACAACAACTGAGACAAGTCTCCATATTAATGAGTTAAAAACGGTTTTCACATGCTTTAAACAACTGTCTTTTTACTTGTTAAGATGACATTTATACTTCTCTAAGCCCTCTACAAACTACCATAACTCAGAACATCTCTGTAAAGCTTCCAGGTGTGCATGTTTGAGTTACTTCCCTTTGACTATTAGTGAAACCTTTCTACTAATCAACCACCTGCTTGTATACACTTAACAAATATTGAAATAGCGGCACATAACCTTTTTGCCCTGCCATTCAAGATTTGTGCAAACAACGGCTCCAAAGCTTTTGTCAATTTCCGGTGTGGTTTTGTAAGAAGGGAAACATGAACTGTTATCGGTGTTCTTAATTAAAATCAATAATTCAAGAACTAAAATCAACAATTCTACTCAGGAAATGTCCCCTTCAAACTTGAGAAAATGATAAATTCAAAAGATTATCGGAAGAACCCTTTTTTTGTTATTTTGGCCTAGCTTCCTGTAGCGTCATAAATCTTAATCAATATTACCGAAATTGTGTATCGGATTTTGAGTCATTAGGGTTTGTCTCGCCTGTGCAATTTTTCATTCTTTTTTTCATCACTCTAATTTCTCCCTTCACCTGAGATGCACACAATGCAGGTTTAGATTTAACACCAATGCTTATTTGGCATGTATGTGTTATATTTTTCAGATTCTTTGACAGAGAGGTATTCATCTAGATATAATTGGTTGACAAGATGTCGTGTGCTGATGTGAGTAGACTGGAAAAAATGTTGATGAATGCCCAGAAACTTAAGTAATGATCAATTTTTTCTTCTTAATATTTTGTTTTCAATGAGACCACCTTGCTGACAAAATCACTTCTAATTATGAAGTGTAAAATAGTGTTGTTAAAGATAAGTCTGTCTGTTCTCTACATTATATAGCAGCGTTTGACTTCCTTGTTGTTGTTGTTGTGTATTTTGCCTTTATTCAAGGACTATCTCTATAAATGCTATCAATATAACTACTGTGTCATGCATGTGTCCTTTTTTGTTTGCTATTGACTAACTACATTTGCATACCGTTTCTCCACCAATTATCTTTTGTTTACATTAATTGTGCACGTAAATATGATTGTACCATGATTTCTATTAAAATTCAAGATTCATTATCTAATCTCCATGCGTGTGTGTGTGTGCATGCATTTTCAGTTGCATGGTGCATGTTCTAATTGTCGCAGTCTCATTTAAGATCCCTCTATCTCCTTACCTGCAGGCCCAGGTTAAAGGTGCGGTGTCTCCTCAGTACACATGTGACTGAATTCGTATTCATAGAATTCATAGAATCTTAACCAATCATCAGTTTCAGGTGAGTCGAATTTGTTGGTGGGAATTTATCACCTGTGCATATATTTTGATAATAGACAGTAATGGTCAGTTCACATGGTTAATCTATTTAATAAAACCGTGACCATCTACATGTAATGCATGCAGCAGAGAAAGTAAAATGAAATCAAGCAATCTCACACTTAATAACTGATCATGCTTGATTATACAAAGCTTATTAATTAATTATATGGCCCATCAAGAGAGCATTTGCCACTGCTTCTAGAATTTTGCACTAGAATGAGAGTGATATTTAAGAAGTATCGTGAAAAAGGTGTTGATTAAATATACCTTTTAACATTTATACATATTTCTTGCTCATCTAACACAAGTCCCGCCCCTGCACTCCCACTCAAACTGTTCCTATATGTGTGTCACAATTTGATTAGTATAATGCTGACAAATATTTTCTATAAGTCTAGTATGCTTGGAATCTAACTAATTTACTTCATACATATATTTTAAAGCTAAAAATCTTCATCATGAGTGTGTAAACATTGCTAAGAATGACCGTCAATAATTACCAGATTAATACATTTACATTCATAATCATGATATGCAACAGTAGATGTCTTAATTCTTCTTTCTTCTCCTCAGCTAAATGAATAACCTTCAAAATCCATTTAAAAGTAAATTTGTATGTAAATTCATTGTATGTATGTTAACTCACTAGTGATGATTCAGTTTACATTTAAAAAACATTTACAAATAGAGAGAGTTAAGACTTAAACTCGGTGAAGCGAATTAATGTCTATTGAATCAATGGGGATCTCGATACAGTGAGATAAACTTTCAATTATTATGTTATTTCGAAATCAAATTAGTTTTTACGGCTAGTTATATGGCAGAGTAATCCCCATAAGACATACTATAGCTTCAATTAATCATTATATAGATCAACCGCAATTGTTGTTTAATAGACAATAGACTGAATTATTGGATTTAGATTGAAGAAAAAACTGTCTGACTTCATGAATTGTATAATCTGTGTAAGCAAAGGGTATAAGAGAGAGATGTTTTATACCTGGTAGAAATAAGTAAAAAACCCATGTGATGTATTTATAGAAGAGTTTTATAGTCCCTGTTGTAACAAGGATGTTGTTCTAGACATTGATTTTGATGCTGACTTTGTGGGGGTGGGGGTGGTGGTGGTGATGATGATGTTCTTTCTAAAACCTGCTCTGATAATTTCTTACCTTCTCTTAAAATGATATCAAACTTAAAAGCCAACAAATCCCTCTTGTACTAAATATATATTCAGTTTATTTTTTAAGTGTTGTTTAACCCAAATCAGACTCATAAACTATGTGTACAATCAAACTACAAACTTTAAGTATCACAGTAAATGTCCACGTTTCCACTATAAAATGCAATGAAATACATGTTGCAAGAAAGGTAATGCTTTCAACAACAACAACAATGCACAGCTGTCTTACCAATATTATTATATATTTAATATTTATTTCCTATTATCTATGTGTGTAAAACTTAATAACACATACTTAAACATACTTAGATGCACATTTTTGATACAGGTGATCAAGAAAGCATATCTATCTTTTGAAATTGGACATATTTGTATATATTAAAATATTTATAGCCAATGGGATTCTATTGTATTTGTGTAAGTATGTTCATTGGTTATTTCAAGTATTCATATATTGTTATTGAGGTATAAAAAATAAAAGTGTCGGTAAATGATTTGTGATATTAGTGGTGCATTGCAAAGTGGTTTGAAATGGTGACAGAATTTCTGTAAAATGTCGCCATGTCCTCAAGGTCTTTATGATGCTGGAGGGATTTCTTTGTTGTGCTACAATGCATCAGTTTTTGTTGCCATATAACTTTGTGGTTTTTCTTACAAACTGTTTCAAGGACACTTAATATTTATGGACTCTAAATGAATATACTCAATACGGTGTAAGTGTGTGTTATGAGAGTGAAAGTACACTTTTTCTTAGATTGAATTGTTAACAAAAGTTAATCATCTAGAAACAGATATTACCATATTAATGTATTCTCTATTTACAATATTACCACCTACAAGACTACCATGTACACCATGCTGAGGGTATTAAATAAATTTGAAACTTGAATAATGTTTTATGATTCCACTAACACATTAACATTGAGGGTTTTTGCATTTTGTTCTAGTATGTTTGTTTACATTGGTTCAGAACATGCAGGTTAAGGAGAGTATTGTGTCTGTAATGAGTTTTTTTCTTCATAATATTTATTGCTATCTTAACTGTAAGTGTTTTTAATGTTTCTTTTCCCTCCTTGAATTAAGACAATTCTGTGATCAGCAGTGTATAAAGATGTATAACATTCAGGATGGATCTAGCATCTTTGTGACAGCCATGCAGCTTGCATTCCCTGGAGAGGTGTAAGATTTGTCCCCTTAATAAAATGGAAAACTAATGCATTTCCCTCTCTATCTCTAAAATCTGCTTTCTCTTTTTGATCTTCTCTGCTTGTACTCTGGTTGTTTTGTTTTCCAATGATTATCTAGATTATTGCCACTCCTCTAGGGATTTGTTCTGTGAAAACATGCTCTAATTTTCGCCTTGAAATCTGATTACCATAACAACCACATCACTTTTGTTAATGTTCATTGACTGTTTGTTGCTTTTGTGGGCGTCAGGATTTTTGTTGAGCCCCGACATTTCCCCACCCCATGTAGCCACAACAAATGACTCTGGGGGAGTGATTAAGGCTAAAGATTGAGGCATCATGGGAGCAGGTTGGGCATATGAAGGACTTTGGAAATTGAGTCCAACTGGTCATTTTGTTACCCTGAACACAGATAAAAAAGGGGCTCAGTCATTAAGGAGAGCAGGGGAAAGAGTTATAGAGGAAACCATGGGTAAGTGGGTGAAAGGTCTTTTTTGTATAATGACCAGCCTCTTCTAACATGACAAAAACAGGGGAAATGAAAATTCATTGAAAGCAGGGAAAAGTTGACATTTTGATGGATAAGATACAGGAGATTCTGAAGGGATTGTTGGATTTGTTCGACTGGGGGCTTAATTTGAAGTGACTAGGCAATAGAAAAATGAAATTGAAGAAACACAGTTATTTTCCAAACCTTTTTTATCACACTATCAAATGCTTGCCCCCCTCCCCCCCTCTTCATGTTAATTCTGGTTGGATGATGAGTGTTCTTGGACATGATGTTAAATGCTGACTCACTTCAGTAAGTTGTGTACCTCTTTAAATGGATTCAGTTGCATGTGTCTCTCATAGGCAGGGCAGGGTCTTTTGGGTGAAGGTTGAAAATGAAAGGGTTGCAAAAGAAAAGTGGATGGGGGGGGGGGGGTTTGGGGGTTGTTAGCTATGATTTATGAGGTACCATATTATACATATGACAAACTTCCAGTTCACGGCCATGTTTATACACTAAACTATTGTACTGCATTGAATTTGTATTTTTTGTAAGTTTCTATACATTGTGCAATGCATAACCAGTTGTTTGCCTAATCAAACATACATTTAAACCCAGATCATTGTAGAAATCCACGTTAATAACAGACTGCGCGTATGACAAAACCTCACTGACCTACTTACGAGTATTTCTGTTTCCCAAGTCACACC
>ENA-OREC01001816-OREC01001816.1-marine-metagenome-genome-assembly--contig:-NODE-1816-length-11237-cov-13.689247_pt1 | contig 11237 bp, 5 predicted proteins | sample MGYA00248626_ERZ508543 | MGnify/ENA primary metagenome ERZ508543 (study PRJEB26211, sample SAMN05518279) | marine metagenome | isolation source: Puget Sound, Washington, USA | host: Bankia setacea... | reverse complement strand
CTTTTTAAAGTTGTTTAAAGCTTCTGAAGCAATATTGTACGATTGAACAAATGTGTTCAGATGCGCATAGTATTACTAAAAACAGAGCAAGTTGTTTGTCTATTTAACGAAAGTCTCAGAAATATATTTCAATCATGTTTGAAAACATTACTTTTGAGAAAGTATTTGCTTTTTGTAAATTTAATATAAATCCATTTTTTCAGTGAGCCAAACAGAACTTTGATAATTTAACACTTAATCTGAGCATAACACATACCAAGTCAACTCTGAATCTGTGCATATTCCATTGCAGATGACAGTCAGTTAAATCCAAATAAAATTAAAAATATACTATTTTGACACAACCACTTCTAAATGTCAGTTATTAATAACTGATAAAATCGAGCTAGTTTTAAACCTAGCTGCACTGGCAAGCTGTAAATGTGAAAAAATATGTTCTTTATCAGTTCTGATCAGACATTAGATGTCCTGGGAACATCAACTATTCTGCAGGGTCACTCAGGGGATGGGGTCTCCTTGTTGATTTAGAGACATTTCATACTGATAGTGTTTAGAAAAGAACATGTAACCACTTGATTTAACATAGTGAAGGCAAAGTGGCTTGGTATACAACATAATTATCACACTTGCTAAAGTGTGATCTTTGTCAAACAAAGTTATAAGTTGTAAGTAAGTTATAAGATGTAAGTAAGCTATAAGATGTAAGTAAGTTATAAGATGTAAGTAAGCTATAAGATGTAAGTAAGCTATAAGATGTAAGTATGCTATAAGATGTAAGTATGCATGTACATTGCTACACGTTCATATATTGATATTTGTCTCTCCCTTGGGTCCCATAGGTGTGTGTTTTTTCCTACCGGGTATATTGGACTCATCTGGGTATTTTTGCCCAGATATAACCCAGATGAATGCATGTTGGGAATTAGATAAAAGCATATAAGAATAAATAAATACAATATAATGGTATACACTTATATGTTTTATTCTAGCATTGAATAAATGAAAAAAATACAAAATAAAATATTATGTTTTTAAAATTATAATGCTTTATGGTACAATGTACATGTATTCCAATCAAGTACTTATGTACTTCACAAACAGGACCTTGGAACAAACATTTGTACTACTAGAGAAGTGTTATTAAATGAGACAACTAGTATTTCTAAACATAATAAACTAGTTATTATTATAGTATACATGTGTTTCATATAAAATTGTGTGTATATACATGTAGTGTGCAGGGTAAATTAAATGATAAAGTATGAACAATTTTGGCAGTTTATTGCACATATGAAATTATTTACATGAGATATCACAGATGCAATACTTGTATAAAAGTATCATTTTCTCTTCATATCATGGAGAACTCAAAGTGAAGAGAAATGAGTGCTCTTCCATTTTGGTATTGTTATTAAATAATATATTGAAAACTGAATTATTTTCATAGGATAACTTCATGTTACGTTACTCAATACATGGCCATACTCAATACATACCAACAAGGGAGCAAACTGGTATAGAATCAAGGTTCTGATAATACAGAATATCAATTTAATAGCAGTTGATAAATAAACCTGAATAGTCATGGCTCATGTCAAAATCATAGCCACTCAGTAACAGAAAATCAAAAAGAGTTCGTTCCCTTTATTTCTTATTTTCTCTTTATAAAACTAAGCACTTGTATTTACCAAAACTTAGTCAAGCTTAACCGAAAAGAAATTCCTATTTGTATTTTTCTATATACGCCATGATTCATGTTTGTTTCATTCGTAAACTATCTAAACAGAGGAGCAGAATTAATATAAGATCTAATCTTGTTTTCTTATCCTCAAATATATTATGAAGCAATCTATATTTATACATATGTACATGTATGTGTGTATGCTATTTATCCAATAAATACAGTTTAAACTAAAAAGAGTTCATAATTTGCAACAGTTTTGTCATAAAAAAATGGCATATTCAAGGGAAACAACTGTTATTCTTCCTAACAGAATTGCATGACAGCAGTTATATCCCTTGTCATTTTACTTTCTCAAGTTTTATGTTATCAGTGTTCTTACCAAATATTTATGTTTTATTATGATTATGTACATCCCATATACTATAAAAAATTGTTTTACTATATAACATTGTCAGGTAAATGAAGCAAACAGAGCCTTAGAAGGCAGTTTAAGTTGGTAGTAATTTGTTGGCAATCAACTGTCGTGTACCGCCACCTCGATAGCCTAGTGGTATAGTGCTGACTTTGAGTGTGGGAGGCCCCCGGTTCAATCCCCAGTCGAGGACCGCGTCATACCAAAGACGTTATAAAAATGGAACCAGTGTTTAGCACTGAACATTAAAAAGGGAAATACTGGCTCTTTCAAAAGAATTAAAATAAGAAAAATAATGTAATGGATAAAATCTGGGATAGAAAATCCTTTGAAATCGGTGGTCATTGGCAGAACCGAACGCTAAAAAAAACACACACAAAAACTGTCGTGTTACTTTAGGGGTAATCTTAATGGCTAGTTGTTGGTCTTAATAGCAAGACACATACAATCGACAGATGAGATGTTTGGGACCGAAATTAGGTGGACTTAATAGCTGAGGTCGATCTAACTACATGTCGTTGTTAAGTAGTGGAAGATTACAACCGTTTAAACCAAAACTTCATTCAGTATCATTCAAAGTTTTACGATGTATTGGAAAAAAAAGGGAGTAAAACTTAAACAATCTACTCTCAACTTCAACATAATTCTCTTTTATAGGGAAAGAAATCTACAGAATAAAAGTGACAAAATGTTTCAATACATGTAGTTTAAACACATCTTAATGCACTGAATCACTTTTCTTTTTCTGTCCTTTTTTTCTGCGTAAAACATACATTTCTTACAGGTTCGCAATCTTTTTATACAGCATCTTTAAAATGTCCAACAACAAACATTAACAGTTCAGGCTATCACACCCATGCTTGTTTCTGACAGTAATGAAGAACTAACTTTCCATCACTTCCAAAACACTGAAAAAGAAAAGTAAAGAAACAACTTTAAAAGCAATATAATTTAGCATTTGTTACTTAAAGTTTGGCACTACAGGTATCGGTACTTCAATTTCTTTATTTTATCAATAATGCTCTAAACACTAATTTTAAATACGAGGGATTTTGAGCATTAAATGCTGTGTCCAGTTTGAGCTTCCGTAGCTAATTGACATAAAATCTCTAATTGTTTACTGTGTTTGTCTTTAATACAGAACTCACCCTGCTAGTTGATTTTCTTAAAAAGTATGTCAGCAATAAAAAGACCAAAGATCGCTCAACAACTTTGGATGACCAGCGGATACATGAACCTAGCCATTGGCCGAGAGGGGTTCCTCACCATTTGAATAAAGACACACTAGAAGGAGGAGACTAAGATTATGCTGATGGTAACAAAAAACACATTGCAGGCGGTTATACTGACGCCGACCAAACCAAAGACGGCAACAATGATGATACACTAGTTGACACCACTGCCTTTGCTCTCTCGGTACTGTCGGATATCACAGCTGAAATATCTGCTCTCCCAGTACTGTCGGATGTTACAGCTGAAGTATCTGCTCTCCCAGTACTGTCGATGTCACAGTTAAAATGTTTGCTCTCTTGGATGTTCCACCTGCAATATCTGTTCTCCCAGTACTGTCGGATGTCACAGCTAAAATGTTTGCTCTCTCGGTACTGTCGGATGTCCCGCCTGCAATATCTGCTCTCCCGGTACTGTCGGATGTCACAGCTAAAATGTTTGCTCTCTCGGTACTGTTGGATGTCCCACGTGCAATATCTGCTCTCCCGGTACTGTGGGTTGTCACAGCTAAAATGTTTGCTCTCCCAGTACTGTCGAATGTCACAGCTGAAATGCAACCAAAGGATGCCTGGCATGATGATGATGCCGATAACAATGCCAGTGATATTGTTGAGAATAAGAAAATGAAGTGACAAAGAAGTAACTCTGTAAACAGTGCTTTATGTACATGGTGTATATATAGTTTCTGATTTTCCATGAGCAAAAACTTTCCATCATCATTGCTTAGTACTGGTTGATACAGGGCACTCCATGCAATCTTTATACATACACAGCTTTCACCAGGGAAACTAAGAAAAGGGGGAGGCCGGCCTGGTGCAGTGGGTAGTGCGTCTGATTTGTAATCAGTGGATACTTGTCAGTTGTGAGCTCGAGCCCCATCAAAGGATCCCGTTGCTCCCTTGAGCAAGAAACTTCACCCTTGTTGTTCCAGCAACGGATTCAAGCGTGTTTTACATACGCAAAAATTGGTTGTTTCACAATCAAACTATATACATGTAGTATGAACTAACTAAAATTTTGTTTTATATAAAACCAGAAGACTATGCACATTTATGAACAATAATTTATTTCATCTTTATGACCAATCATTCTCACAGATTTAATAAGAATGTGAATAAATATTTCAATAACTATACATGATCATACACATAATATGTATCTCAACTAAGTACAGATCATATATATATATAGATATAACACTGAAAATCATACAACAGGGGTGGGGGGGGGTGCATGGTATGGTATAATTGTCAAAAACATACACTAACCATATGTATAGCACAGTCACACATTGTACAATTAACACAGACTCAGACTTTCACATTTTAAAACATAATTCTAAACCTATGATTTGGCTTCAGTAGAGACAAATACCTAGGCCAATATTGAAACTCAAATTTCTGTGGAGAAAAGGCGATACAAGAATTTTACTATGTGTATTTTCAAAACTAAATTAATTCCTGTGAATCATTTTTATTATCCAAATTCTTGAAAGTAAAACTGTTCTAAATTCCTATTTATTTGAGATAGAGTTACACTAGTTTCCAGTTTATCCCTTAATGTACATATATTGTGGCACAAAAGCTAGTACATGTAGAATTGTGTTAAATAAATCAGACCCACAACTATGAATGTGTGATATCTCTAAAGTTTTGTTTACATGTGTATGTTACTAAGAAATACTTTTTTGTTTACCTCTATGTCACATGTCATTTAACACAAAAATCATTTATAGTTGTACATGTAGTATTTTGAGAGTTGAAAGTGAAAGAGTTTGAAGTGCTATTGAATACAGAAGCAGATAGAACTGTTTTATATTCAACCGTCCTTATTATCTGTAAGCCTGTACTTCATAAGCTCATACACATTCATACTTATACATAATAAGAAACAAAACAGAACCTTTCTAAGCAAACGAAAAAAAAATACATAATTAATTTAAAACTAACTCTGAAAAACCTTTTGTCTGAAACTTTTATATTCATTTGCAAGAAACAAGTTTTACTATGCTTCAAGACGAAGCTTTGGTGACGCAAAACATAAAGTTACGCAGTTAGTTGGTATGAAATTAATTTTAATACAGCTGATACTGTCACCAAATAAGTAAAATATGCATTGAAAATAACAAGGATGAAACATCTGAAAATAAGGATCATCTGTATTAAATGTAGATTTTATTCCAGCTTTACACAGGTTTTCTGTTAGTGGTTCATTAACATGGTTACCCTGATTTGGAGGTCTATTTCAAACCAGGACAAAAGTTTGTTCATTATTAAACCTTTACAACAAAATTACAAAATTTAAGGCAGAGATTTTACGCTACAATATCCAGTAAGCAAGTTCTTTTCTATGCATTTACACCATTACTTGACCGATTTATTACAACATTAACATTTTACTTAACACTCTAGTTTGTTTTTGAGCATTTTGCATCTTTCTTCATTCCACAACCTGTCTATAAAGCACCTGTTTTGGTTCAAACCCTCGATACAGTGAATTCTTAGTACAACAACATTCCCTTATTATAGAACAAATCTCTAAATCTTCATCTTTCTCACACCACTTTTATCACTAGTTACTAAGTTATGGCTGACCTTTAACTTTTTAATCTCCCATTCAATAAATGTTCATTAATTACTATAAAAAAAAGTTTCGTAGACATGTTATTGTTTGTATTTATTCATTAATTACTATTTCATTCTTTCGGATACATGTATCTTTCTTTAGCAGGACTTTGTTGTACTAAGAGTTCACTATAAACACTACATGTACACACAATACTGAGAATTGTGAGAATCCTAGCATCTAGAACTCAGTTTGACAGTTGCAGGCATTTTAAAGCTCATATTTATAATGCTTGTCTCTACATATCAAAGGCATTACTTCCTCAGCACAGACACATACACCCACTAGTGCATTGTGCCTTCAAGTGTTTCTATTATATAGCTTTTCTAGTTTATGATTCCTACTGTTTAGAAAGGTTTCAAATTCATAAAATCATCAACATATCATAATCATCAACATATTATAATCATCAACATATCATAATCATACCCTAACATATACAAGTACATTAATGTTTAAACTATTTTCAAATGAATGTACAGCAAAAGTTTATACAAAACAAAAGTATTGCACATACCGTATATATGGTATTAAACAACATGTGTTTCCAGAATAAATATTATAATAGAAGAATGCATTTTCTTGGCTTAAATCTAAGAGGTATTTTAAGTGAAAAACACAGTTCACCCTTAACTAACGTTTTCAAAATACAAATCTGAAAACAAAAGTTTGCTGCAGTGAATATAAAACCTTGGCAACACTATAGCAAATTAAACCAACTCTTGCAAAAAATGTGCCACGAAACGTGAACTTTGATAACCATAAATGCCCGCTATCTAAATGTAATAAAAGCGAAACAATAAAAATAGGGCTATGTTATACTGTAAGGACTGAAATGTATTTACGCAGGTCACTAAATTCATCAATTCTTGTGAAATAAAAATGTCAATGTCTACTTTGTAACTGAGGTAATAAAAACAATGGAGTGACGTTTTAACACATTTACTTCTTTCCTCGTATCCCATTAGTCGTGAACCAGACCATCATGCCGGAGAAAACCCACATTCAAAGTTTTATGTTGAGTGAGAAAATTTAGCTTTTGCCTATAATGGAAAATAAACGCGTTTGACCGCAGTAAATGTGTTTTGTTTAAGGAGAATGCGGGGGAAAAAAAGAGATTTCCAGTGTATTTAATGATGCAATGTGTTCACTAGTTGATTAGTTATCACCAGTGTGTAACATGTTGGGAATTTTATTGATCGTCAACGGCAACTACTGTTCTAATACAGAAATGTAGCCTAAGACACGGTTTGACCCAATAAAGCACATTTTAAAGATTTTTTATTTTAGTTTATCACAATACTGAAATAATGCTAAAGAAGATAGTGTGAGTTCTACATATGACCATTTAAATCTAAGATATCACACAGTGGTTACAGAGAGCAGAGGGCTATAGGTTTTGCCGTCTGCTGCTTTATTTCCATGGGCCAACATTTCTTGTACGGTCGTAAAATCGTCCAATACACGTTTGCCCTTATGTTTCATCATTTTTCTATGACTAAGTTCAACAATGTCTTTCTTTTCATCCGTTTCTTTCACAGTTTCCATTTTAGCGCGCGCCATCATTTCCCGCCGTTTCTTGTAATCTCTCGCCTTTTCTACATGTCTCTTCTTCTCCTCCTTTGTCCAATAGCGTCCAGTTTTTAATTCACTCATGGCATCATCATCAGTGGTCATTCCACATCTCTCCTCCGAAATCTTCTTGGCTCGCTCTTTCAACATCTTGCTTCTAACAGGACGGCGTGTGATATACCTTGTACCATCTGGACGTCGTTTCACCACCCACTCCATTTGACCTTGACCGCTGTCTGGAGGAGTCTGTTGCTCAACCTGCTTCTTGCTGGAATTGCTGGGAGTTTGGTAAATAGGGGTATTTGAACCATTCCGCGAGGCTGGTGAGCTGCTCTGTTTGCGCCGGTGAGATGTCCTTTGATCAATTTGTTGTTGAAACAATTTCTGCTGAATCTGCATTGTATGCTCCAGATTGGCATGATTTGTGTACATAACATCAGCATACTGCATGTACAAGTCTTGCAGTGATTCTCCTGAATTCATCTGCACTTTTACATTGTCATTCTTTTTATTATTATTATTTACATTTTTATGGTTATTAACATTTGACACACCTACATCTGCGATTGTCATATAGTTTTCATCACTTGAACTTTCTCTGGATGAGCGCGGTGCAGGTGCAGGTGTTTGTGTCTGTTTTTCAGTATCGCTGTGGGACGGTAATGGTGGTGTAGTCGTTGTACCGGTTGTAGCCAGGCACAACATAGAGTTTTTGAACCCTCTGTCACCCTCATCAGAGGCAGGGTTAAGTTCGAGTGTGAGTGGCGTACTTCTACAACTCTCCCCTGTGTTATAGGCACTTGTAGATACACTCCCATCTTTATCCAAACCTTTACTAAACCTTGTTTGACCCATTTTGGGAGTAGAGGGCGTATCTCTGCGCCCGAAAGTGTCAGGAGATTCTGGGCCTGGACTAACCCCAGTCTTCCCTTTGTCTATTCTAGTACCCATCCTGGGAACACTTCTTGGTGTCTTATTCACCTCACGCTCACTTTTCACACTGTCTTTTTGTCCTATAGTTTGTGATTGATTGTTCACCATTTCTTGACACTCCATTTGAATACCTTCCATCTCGCGGTTCAACTGAGCAAGTTCTTTGTCAATACTACTCTCAGTACTTTCAGAAGTTTTACGACAGTTGTTTTTCCTAGGTGAAGTAGTGCGGTTTAAGTTATTCCTATCACAGCGATGATCTAACACTTCACGTAGTTTGTTACACTCATTGTCAGGGATTTCATACGACATATCTCCGTTGGACACAAAACTCTCGTTGCTGTAGTTTTGTTCACCCATGTCTTCACTGTAACCATGGGAACCCTTGGAGGAGCCAGACTTCCGTGTTCCCATCATACTCTCATTGTCAAACACATCCTGAAAAGCAAGAGACAATTGTTACATATAATCTACATCACAACTCCAGCACTACAAATATGTATAGCAGTAACAAATTACATGTTTATTTTTTTATTTCAAGGAATAGAAAGAAAGTTAACTTAGAATTTTTTAAATTATTTTTAATGGTGACAAATAATATTTCGTTCTTACCTGCTCCGAGCTTTCATCGTTTTTGGTGCTTTCGTCGGTACGTCCTACACCACTATCTTTCTCGTGTTTATTGGAGGAGTTCTCTGTGGTTCCAGTATCAGTAGTACCTCCCTCCTCATCAAAATGATGACCCTGCAAACAGTAAACATTATATCATTAACTAAACAATCCTATCACAAGTGGAACACTATTAAAGTTGCCCCTTCGTTCCAAGTTAATAAATTTCCTAAACGAATATTAAAGAAAGTGGCATACATATATTATAATAAATGCTTCTAATAAAGGAATCTGTGTTGAGTTTGAGCAAGGACTAAAAATATTTTTGACTGACTTAAATATTATTTTGAAGATTTAAGTATATTATTATTAGGCTGCAGGATCGAGTTCAGTTGTCTATATATTCCACAAAGGTATGTCATAAGTACGTTGTGGCTTTGAAGAACAGATGAGTATGTAAATTTTTGATTTTGAGCGAAAGTCCACATTTACGTCATAGATTTCGGGTGACTCATGCAAACGTGTTATTTAGGTACTCTCCATCTGATTATTGATTCGTCAACTACCTCATTTAACTGTGAGTTACTTAGACTTGTATTGTTGTTTTAAACCTTGGTAAATTTGTGTCCTAGATTTGTTGATGTTCACTTGATGTGAGTAAATGTTCACAATTCTTACCCTGGATAGCATGGAAGCCATAATCTGCATGTTGTCATGGTGATGTTTCTCTAGGATATCCATCTGCAGGTCATCCAACATCATATTGTGTTCATCCATGAAACCATCATCAAACTGAATAGATACAAAACATCCATAGTTACCATCTGACAATAACAGACTAACATCACCAAGGGAAGATAATTGTGGTAACTTTTCATATTATACCAAAACGTAGTTGCTTCCCTTGTTACATATGTCTACTGCAGCTCATGTTCAAGATTAATATAATGGTTTGCTCTTCTGTATTGACTCACTGGGCAGCAGATGGAGTTATGATACTAAAAAGCTCTGGCAGAAGATTCTGTAAAAACAGCACAATCTCTCATTTTACTTGTTACCATAGCAACGAAATTTCTGTAAATCTTATCAAAGTTGCCTATTAATGTGGAGAATGGAGTATAAAACAGATATGTACACAGATGATGCTTATTTATGGTTTGTCTGAATCTAGATGAAGAATAGCTTATCCAGTAAACAGAGACCTATCACATATGCATTGTTTCCCCCAGGTTCTCTTGTTTTTAAAGTATGCACAGGCATTAATTAAGATCCACGATGAACCATCAAATGAGTGAGTATACCTGTTTGGTTTTCGGTCATGTTCACTGAAAGCATGACAGAATTGTCCTGTTTTACACTAAAGGATAAGCTGATATCGTGCAGTGAAATGATAAGTCGAAATAAAAGTGTATGTTGTGTAATGAAGGCTAACTTTGAATTAATATATAAAACATTGTTTACTGTAGAACAATTGTATATACGTGTACTATGTTTAAAAGTTTGCTGGATCATTTTGTACAAACACACGCGCACATTCAAAATTGTATATGATGTGTATATGTGCAGACAATATTAGTCTCCTTGAGAACAGAATGATCCCACATCTGTTCATCCTCTGGTAACTCGGCTGATGTAGATCTTATGCCTACTTAATGTTATAACCCATTCGATATTATTATACACACTTTTACTCCCAGTACATATTCAAGATTATCAGTGCTAGAAATTATTGGAACTATAAAAGACTATAGTTGAACACTTAAGGGCCCTTAGCATTCCCTGTGAGTTTTATTGAGGCAAACTTCAGAACAACGAAATTAGAACTGCGCTTTTTGTACATGTTAGTTACCCTTTTTTCACAGCTTACTAGCAACTACGGTATTATCTGGGGACTGAAAAGTGAAGACCTTGATGTAACAACATTTTTGTTGTCACGAAATGATGCTAGTTTACATGACTGTACATAACCATAAGTGGTAATGGTAGGGGCCTCGCTTTTAATTGCAATTTTACTTTCTTCTTTAATCTATTTTTTACTTTTCTCATCACTTTTTCCACTTAGAAAGTCTCTGTGAAATAAAGTGTGTCCTTTACCATCAATTTACAGATAGAAAGACTATTTTGTTTAGTTTGTTTTTTGCTCATCTCTGTTCAAGGAGGGTTTTTTTTTCC
>ENA-OREC01001815-OREC01001815.1-marine-metagenome-genome-assembly--contig:-NODE-1815-length-11237-cov-14.146147_pt1 | contig 11237 bp, 8 predicted proteins | sample MGYA00248626_ERZ508543 | MGnify/ENA primary metagenome ERZ508543 (study PRJEB26211, sample SAMN05518279) | marine metagenome | isolation source: Puget Sound, Washington, USA | host: Bankia setacea... | reverse complement strand
TGTCCAGGATAAAACCACTGTGTTGATTTCTGTCCAGGATAAAACCACTGTGTTGATTTCTGTCCAGGATAAAACCACTGTGAATCAGTCTCAGTTCAAGGCAGGTGATTATTTCTACAAATTATCTCCAGTTTTACTGAGACAGCCCCATATGTCTTTTTAAAAAGCACATTAGTATAGCTCAGAACCTATTAGTTTGAGGATTCATTGAACTTAATTGCTTATAGAAATAACAAGAGCATTGATCAGAATCATGCACACATGAGTGGCAAACCTATGATTGAAAGTCACAGTTCATTGATGCTTTGCCATTCTTCTGTATATAAATTAACACAAATAGCTACATAGTAATACTAGACTTAATATTAGAGAATACCTTAAATTATATACACATTTTATCAAGTAAAGCGGAACCTTTAGTGTTATTTAAGAATTGACAATATACAATAAGATGAATAATGTTTACAATGAAAAATGTACATAATTTACAGATAATTTTTGTACACACAGTACAGCTAATGTCTTCCTTCAACGTCCTGTTGATAATCTATAGTTATTTATAGATTCGTTGCTCAATGTACATGTAAAACAGAATCAATATACCCTATTTTTACCTTTAGAATAACAAAGGAAATGCATGCGTCACCCTCTAATTTCTAAAGGTATAAGTACATTCAACAACTAAACATGTTGATACAGTCATTAAAACCTTCATAGAACAGCCTTATTTGATAACCTTGAGGAGATGCATGTTTTCCTATATTGTTTATACACTCAGAAAAAGCATAAGATTAAAACAACCTGTGAAAAGTGTCATCTTTGTTCATCTGATGTATTGATATATGAATCCATCCATGCCATTAATACACATCCTACAGTACAGGACATTCAGTAATTCTTCACTCGTTTATACAAACATCCCAATCCATAAATGGGCAGCTTATATTCCAGCACTAAGTTTGATTCTGAGATCCTTTTCTATGTTCCAAATCAGATCAGAAGAATATGATCTATTTTCTTACACTTTTCTTGAAACAGTGTTTTGCCTGGTAAAGTATTTGTTCACTCTTGAAGTATGTATGTCTATTATCAGACACACTACCCTACTATGATTGACTAAAACTCACAACCCTATACAAGAGTGCTATATTAATCCTTTCATTTTCTTGTAGGTGTCGAGATTTAATGAGCGTCGTGGAGCTCCTGGCTTTGCCTGAGGTGTGGGTCTATTCTGTACAACAACACCAGTATCTGTAAAATAAGAAAGTATACACAGTCACAACATTTATCAACCAGTTAGGATATAAGTCAGTATATTAGACCATGATTTATGCTGCAGGAGAGTTCGTTACAGATCCATCTTGCGAAATATTGCAAATTACGAACAACTGGACTCCGACCCAGTGTATAATGTGACAACGACATAACCACTTACTGAAGCATTGATCTGCATACTTTTCTTTCTCAACTGAGAAAAATGATTTACTCTTCGATTTAAAGAGGGATTTGAAATACGAAAGTGAAAACGAAACAGTTAAAACAACATTCAAGATTTAATTTGAAAACCAGACACTTTATTCAATTTGCTTGTTTTATTGCATAAAAAGGCCAGGAGCCCACACAAATGTACAAGAAAACCAGATAGTTGTCTTAATTTGTATAAAAATATATAATAAACGTTGGGTTGCCAAAAACGAATTTACCGCATACCCAGTTAAAAAAACTCCATGATTTAAATTTTCAAGGAGTTAATACCCAGCAAAACCTTTGTTTTTCATATTTGGATTGGATTGGAAACTGGTTACCACCTAGTCACTAGTTTTGTCAAACTAAGCTGGTTTTCATTTAGAGTCGAATGTTTACATGTTGGCAAGGTTGCATCAGTTATTCAGAGATATATCTTCAATTTCTTTTCTTCACTTACTTGTGGTTGAGAGGTCCATGTCTATTTTGATCTCAAAGTCATGATCAGCGAATGGATCATCAGACATTTTCTTATCTCCCTTGCCACCACTTGAGAAGAGCTGTAAATAAAATAACATAAAAAACCCAATATAAAGTAAAATAGTATATAAGTATATCTTTAGTGATTGTTTTTCCAAGTTTAAAAGATAGATCATTCTTTTAATTATTTACTTCTTTGCTTGTTTAAATGTTTAAGTCAAAACTTCGAACTAATTTACTTTCAAGAGCACTTTTTGTTTATTATTTGTATGTGTTAAACATTCTCATTAAATTATCATTTATAAGGTCTTTATTACAGGTTTCAAAGAAGAAGATATTAAGGAGATACTCACTGCCATATCATTCTTGCCCTTTCCAGCATTTAGAGAGGCCTGAAAATAAGGAAGTCTAGTTAATACCACCTGCATCAGGTTCATGTACCATCTTTTCATGTTAAACACAAAACGAACACTCTTGCAGCTGTCCTGACCTGTCGTAAGGGATGCGGCCTTTCGTGTGCGAGAGGTTCGTTTAAAATACGCAATACTTTTCTTGATATGCTTTTTTCAAGTCAAGATTTTGATAATGTCTTGCCCTAATCTAGCGAATACAGTGGTGACACACTTGCTTCTCACCTCTGAAACCGAAAAGTGCGATGCTTGGTATTGGCATTTGAGATGAGTACATATGAGTATATATTGATTACAATATAGTTCTCAGGTCATACAGGCTGTTTTCCTCAAGTTGCTTTGGGTCCTCCTATACATTAACCAAACAGAGACAGACATCCATACCAAGGAGAGTAATTGTTATAACTTTGGTAGTGTAGCATTCCAAGTATCAAATTAGGCACTATTCAAACTATAATTTTTGTAACTTGACATCGATGGCTGTCTATATGTCTTTAATAGCAGTCTTACAGGCTTTCTTGAAAGATATAAAATTATGTACAGGTATAAAATACTCAAATACAAATGTCGTCTTGATTAAAATTGTAAAGTAACAAGGCTTTTTTTTAAAAACTTGCCATATTTTGTCCTATAGCTTGTTGCACAAGTCGTGTTCTTTCTTGCTCTTCTTCCTGCTTTGTTTTCTCATCTATGGGAGGTAGTAGTGATGAGTGTTCTCTGGACTGGGGAAACAAACGGAATACAGTAGAAACATTAACTATACTCATTCATGAAAGTTGCTCCACTGTGTAAAATGATTGACACATACCTGGTCCATCAATCCTTTTAACTATAAACTATGCAATGTTCATGTACCATATTTACCAGTATATATACAAAAAAATAAAAAATGCTATTAACAATGCAACCAATTTCTCTGTTATATACAAAGTGGGCTTATTATAAAAAAAGGGTTTGCAATTTGAAATAAATAAATACCCTTATTGCTGGACATGTGCTAAAACAGTTTTAAGTACTCTCCTTTCTTTGATAAACTAAAACATGTGGTAATATATGACAACATTAACACAGAAATGCACAGACAACACTGAAGTCTCAAGAATACGGTGGCAAATACAAACATACAAAGATATTCTTGGAAAGTTCAAACTTATATAGGTAAAATTTATACCTTAGTGACTAGGGTTGGCCTACTATGACGACGTGTGAAAGGATCAGCAGCTGCACCTTGCATTGCCAGATACTCTGCCTTCATTGCCTCTTCTTTCTCTATCTGGTTACGCAGTCTGTTACGCTGATTAATATAACTGAAAGTAGACAAAAGTATACAATAACTATGTAAAATATATCGAATAATGCAAATGTTTAAATAACAATCCATTTAAAGGTGTAATTTCTTTGTTTTCAAGTTGTAATATAAAAAAAAAAGCTCATTACATAGACGATATTGATTTTATTAAAAAGTTCTAATTACTGAAACAGAGATAAGAATTGTTTTGCATTAATTGGACAGTTTTGCTCATTTATCAACTGTTACTGATTCAGATTATCAAATAGTCCCTTGCTTTAAGAATACCCTTTGACATAAACACTAGTTGGGAAATATAAGAGTCTGACTGGGAAGGAATAACTCGTAACATCTGTGACTGATGAATATCCCAAAGGCTTTCAACAGAAGAGAACAAACTTTTCAGAAATAATAACTCACAATTCATCAAGTGGCCAGGTACATACCTTATAGAACTAATGGAAGCACTTCTCACTTTATCTAAATCTTCTGCTCGTTCTTCTAAAGAGTCCAGCTCTTGTTGATACTTTGCTTGACTTTCTACATTACCATTTAGTTCTGCGTCTTCCTAGAAACAAACAGAAAGCAGTATTCAGTACAACATACAAAGCTGGGAGGTAATACATGTAGTTTAGGTAGCATTCAGATGCTGTAAACAGTTTATCATACTTTTAAAACATCCAACATGTATTAGAAGAAAGTTGGTTTGGTTTGGGTCGATTCAACAAAATAGTTTATCATATTAGTTTGTCAATGAAGTGATTGTGGAAATGAAACTTACAATGGTAATCTATAAATGTATATGTTTGAAGTTGTTATGAACATGAATGTTTTGTTTTAATGGAACGTGGCTTATTTTAAACACACTTTAAAAAACACAACACACAATCCCCGTGTCACCAAACAGTAGGCCAATCAGCGGTGGTGTGGTCATTTTCTCATGCTGGGAATCACACATGATATTTGAACTTACCCGTAATTTCAGGAGGTCTGTTTTCTTTATAGCATAATTATGAGGATTTTTCTTAAATCTCTTCTTTTCTTCTACAATCTGGAAGTATGCATGCAACATATGATTAGTAAAATGTAGTAGTATGTTAAGCTCATACGAGTGACACACATCTTAAAATATGAACTAATATCTGAAATGAGATTTAATATGAAGAATCAGGCTCACATACAAAATGAAACTTTTAATAAACCAACATGTTTGTTAAATTGCTTAGTGTGAAAAATGTGACAAACAGAATTGATTTTAGGTACATAGGAAAATTGAAAACTGCCCTTGAAGTACAAAGTTTTTATGAACATTTGTTAACTTACACAAGTTGACAAACGGCAATGCTTTGGGAAAGATTATGCCAAGATGTCTTTAAGAATAATTTAAAGACTGATAGCATGTGATAGTTTGTGCTTACTTTTATAATATCATCATCTTTAAACTTAAATTGGTGGGCTAACTGTAGATCCTTGAGTTTACGTTGAATGTCTTCGGTAGATGGGAGAACCTGTCCCCCAAGCATCACTGCCTCCTTCCATTTGAAGAACTCAGACTCTGTAAAATCTTGATTTGAGACAAATTCCAGTCTGTAGACTCTCTCTGAGGTACCATGTCTGTAAACAAGTAGTATATGTATTACAATTTTACACTAATGTGATAACAATCATTTGTTTTGTTTGCGTACCATAGAAAATAATAGCACAAACATTTAAACCAACCAACTCTGTTTTAATCCCTAAAATCAGTATACTGACCATTTCTTTTCAAACAAAAACAAAATGTTGGTCTGCAATTCCATTCTAAACCTTTTTTATTTTTGCAGGTTTATTGGTTAGTAGTTCTAGGTTTGTAGAAGGGTTATTCTATTGTTTTCAAGTGATTGGAAGTTAAGAAGGTTTTGTGTTATACCTTTAAGCTTTAGATTTGAAATGCTTTAGTCAGTTGGAATGTGAGTACAAACTGTATAGATGTACAGTTACTACATGTACTACACATCAAGGTATCATATATATATACGTACCTTAATTTTATACCCTTGTTTGTTCTTGTTGAACCCAGTTGGTATATTTTTGCTGTTTCAACTACATCTGTTATTTCTGCTACCTAAAAGTGTGTGGAAAAAAAGAAGATTTAAACAAAGGTCTATATTGTCTATCAAGTTTTACAACATGGATTTGCAACTATTGTTTTGCTATCGGCGAGTTTAATCAGGAAAATATATAAAGTACCGTAAGTCAAAAAGCCTTGATAAATAGTAAAAGACACACAATTCAATAAGACAAGCCAACGTTACTGAGGTAGTTATATATCAGTTAACCAGATAGTAAATGTCAAAATGTTTCTTACCCTATAAACTGGTCTACTCTCATGATTGCCTATGCCTATTCGAACGTAACAATTTACCACAGTGTTCCTGAAAAATGGCATATGGCACCACCTGAAAAAACAAAGCATATATAATTGTTAAAACATTATGATACTGACTACAAGTGTTCAACAAGTTGACTGTAACAATAGTTTGGTTCAATTCAATGATAATATCAAAGACCAGAAAACTCCACTTACTTTTCCAACTTATGTCGGGACAGCCGGATTTTAGCGATGTCGTCTTTTGAAGAAATAGGGACATATTTTCTCTTTCTTCTTTGATCTCTTGACCTAAAAGTAAAATCATGTAGAAGTAATAAAAGGCAGAGAAGAATTTTCTTATAAAACAACAACAACAACACTTTTTACTTTACTTCTCACATGTGAAAAAATTGCTTAAGGATGGCTGAAAACAAACTTGGCATAATCTTCCTCAGTGTCTTGTAAATTAATTCTGAAGATTTCAGCGATAAATAGCGATCAACCATTATGTTTGCCTCCACTCAGTTTTTTATCAATAGTAGAGTTTAGGGAATTCTATTTTATAATTTATATCTGTATCACACTTACTCATCCTCAGATGATTCTGATCTGTATGAAGACCTACTGCTGCCACTACTAGAGCTGCCGTCTGAGTCTGATTCATCCTTCTCTCGTTCTTCTTCATCTCGACGTGGTTTGTCTTTCTCCTCATTGTCATCTTCGTCAGATTCGTCATCTGAGTAGATATCACTTGCACGCAATGGCTTCTTTTTGTCTTCTTCTATCTGTTTCTGCTCCTCTAAAGATTTTTAAAAGAAGATATTATCAGTGTGTATTATGTTACAGAAAACACATCGAAATCATGGAAAGCAAGCGTTGGCAAACAAAAGTGCATACCTTTTGTTAGCTTATTTAAACTGTTATATTTTGACCAATCCCCCCAAAAAATTCCTGTATTCATTTTTGTTTTTCTCATGTTACTCATTATTGGCTTACAAAGAATCATTTTGACGCTAGAGACAAATCTGCAAGTATTTATAATTAGTTGAAATCTTTTTCCTTCTTTATTCCTACCTCTAACTTTCTTTTCCTCTCTCCTGGCCTTCAATTCCTGCATGGCTGTCATCTTTTTGCTGTCTTTCTTTGATTCGAGATCTTTCCTTCGTTCCTGGCTACGTTTACTGGCCACCATTCCTACAACTCTATTCATACTGGCAGAGTCGTTGCTGCCTCCTCCTTTCTCTTTCTTCTTTTGTTCCAGTTTCTTTGCATGTTTCAGTTTCTGTTCAATCTCAAACCTGTTTGGCAAAGAAATTACTGACACTTAAGAATTGCATGTACAGAGAGGTAAAATGACATTCATTGTATCTCTGCTTAGCAAAGAAATGAGTGAAATGACCTCGCTTATAATAGAACAAACTAGAAATTTACAATGTATACAAGCCATACCTATTTATTACAATAATAAACATCCTTTTTTTAATAATTCATTGAGAAAGCATCTTTGAAATGTAAATAAACAACAAAAATAAACCATGAGCCCTGCTTCAACATCAACATTAATCTTACTTGTACCCACGTAACATGATATGATCTTATATAGCTATTTTTTCCACAAAATTTCTACTCATATCAGCTTTCCAAATAAAATGTAAAAGATGGCTAATGTCAAAAGACATACTTATGCTTAACATGTTTGTAAAATGAAGAAGAATTCAGTAATAGAATAAATGAATAATCTCTACAACATCACCCACCTTGTTTTTAACAACTGACGTCGCTCCAAACGATCAAACAACTCCTGTTCTCTTTCTTTCTCTGTCATCATCTCTAGCTGTTGTTTGTCTTCCTCATCACGTATCAAGTTCTCATCATAACCATCATTAAACTGATGCTCCTCAGACTCCTCCCCAGAATCTGATACTTCACCTGCGTGCAACAACATATAAAGCCCAATAATTAGTCAACTTATGTTCAGAAGACATTTCATGGCTAAAACAAGCAGGGAGGGTGATCATGTGGAGGTAAACTGTGTATCGTTTACTAGCAGGTTCTTGTGTTAACAGATACATGAAATTTCACTTCCATTTCTTGTTTTAATGTGACATGTTTTTCCACCCATGATCCAACCTCCACTTGTCTAGTTCTGACGATGTATACTATCACTGTATTTTTCTTGTCACAAAAATCACATATATATGAAATGTTAGCTATAATAGCTTTAAGGGGAAAATATAACAATGTTTTTTTATAAATACGTTCTGTTTGAAACTAAAAGTATGGTTTGGAAATGTAGAAATGATAAAAATGTTGGAGATTTTGAAGTGTTTTTAAAAGAAATTACATAAATACCATGACACTTTTGTGACTAAAATTAACAGTATTTTGTTGTCCCACAAAATGTTTGTGCCTGATAACGTGTAGTGATATTATTATGAAAGAAGAAGTGGTGGATCTCTGACGCCACTTTCTTTCATGCACAGACAAATTTATCTGTCACCGTATATAAGCACACAAAAGAGAAAACATATATGTTACAAATAAATTCACCTTCTTCTGGTTCTGATCTAACTTCCCCTTCACTTTCACTTTCTGATGATGATGCTACAACTGTTTTTCTCTGTGTCTTCTTGATCTTCTTCTTCTTCTTCCCCTTCTTTCCATCTGCCCTCCACTAAAAGTTTGAGAAGGGCTAGGTTTAAAGCTAACACTTAATATAGTAAAGACTTAAGAGGGCAACAAATAAAATTGACACCGGATAATTCTCTTAATGCTTTTAACAATTTTAGGCGATGCATTCAAAATATAATGCCGGGACTTTTCAATATCACTTGAACTCATAAATTGGATTTGCAGAAATACTTTGTATCTAATCATTCAATTCTATTCCATGGATTTGATCCTTTCACCATTTCGATAAACGTTTAATATAAAATACAAGGTCTTATATACAGATGACTTCTACAATACCAACTTTGTGGGGAAATGCATAACAGCAGCTAAACATGAAACATTTTTTAATTATTACTTACATCACCATCGCTGCCTGTGGAAGACTCTGAATCACTTCCACTGCCAGACTGACTTGTTGCCTTTGAATGGGAATCTGACCGGTGTCGCTTCCTTTTTGCCAATGCTTTTAGATCCTGAAACACAGAAAACATGCAAAGTACAGATATAACAGGCTACATCTATAACTTGGCTAAAGTAACTAACGCAGCGTTCACATCTACTTATAATCAAAAATTCAATGTCAGTGCTGTCAGCAAACATATTGTACATGTTTGTATACCTGCAGTATAGGCTTTAATTTTATTACTGATTTTATAGAATAGTTACATTGGCTTAGAAACAGAGATATAACATTTTGCCAACGTTATCAGAAACCTGAAAACAAGCAGGTACTTTAAACGGTATCAAAACGAAAACATTATAATTTGTATATATGCATTGCAACTTAAGTGAATGATAGCATTTAAGAGGTTTAGGCTAACCATTAAACACCTTGAAAATTAACAGCCTAATACCAGGATAAAGCAAAACATCACTAGATACACATGCAAACTAGCAAGTCTTAATGTTTAGTTATTTGTCTTGATTGAACATCACTCAGTCTGAATGGTTTATCTTTAAAAAAATAAAATCACTATTGTTTCCATTCAAATTTGCCAGACTGAAAACATAAATTTATTTTGCCACAATGAAATGTTCATTTTGCACAGTGTGTTAATAATCATCCTAAAAGTGGGTGGGGAAATGTGATATAAATTTGTGTTGTCCTTTCGATTTTATTTTGTATTGTTCTGTTTTCTGGACTGTTCTTTAACATTAGGTAACTTGGAGTAGTGATATGGTCACGGTATATATTGACTATTTAAGCTGGGAGAGTATGGTCTGACAAAAGAATCGATTTAAGTAAGAACGAAAATCATGTTTGTTGATCATTCGTACAGTCAGAAACTGTTTATACTGAGTGCGAAGTAATAAAGCGTACTTCGTCTAGGTTTGATCCGCTGCCACTTGCTTCACTGTCTGAATCGATCAGTGGCGCAGACTTTTTGCGTTTAGACATGTTTGCGGGTTAAAACCGTAAAGAGAAGTTGAAATCCTCGCTAGGTTTATGTCTCCCAGCATGCAACTACATCACAGCAAAGATAGGTAACTCTTAACATATTTTGCAAGAACCAATCAGATTTCACATAAGTTAGATCGTTTATTATTCGACCAATCGGAAGCGCGATAGTTTAACGTGTTTATTTACGGAAATGACCCATCAAAACAATGGAGAACTAGTATTTCGCATTTGATAATGAGGCAAATAAAGACATCAAAATGACAGAATGGCGGCAGTTGGCAAACGCAAGTACAGGACACGATCTTCAAGAAGACGCTGCCAAGAAAAATTCTGTTGTTTAACTGAAGAAGCTGTTGCTGAGTTTCATTGCAACCAGTGTAAAACTGACCAGTGCCCTGATTGTGAAACTTCGCTCCACAAATCGAAACTCGAGTTTAGTTTTCACGAGAGGCAACCAATTGAGCCTCCGCCATACGAGGAACTCTGTCAAATAGCTTCTTTATTGAATAATCTAGACTGTGAAGACAGAAACTTTGCTGATCTGCATTGTGATATCTGTGAAAGGAACTTTTGTTTTCAGTGTTTTGATGTTTATCATAGCACGGAGAACAGGAAAACTCACAGAAAACTGTCATTCAAAGAATTTCAGCATAGGCAAAAGACACACAATTTTGATACGATAAAACCTCTGTCACCTGTGTCTCTTGACGATAACACACTAACATTTGTGTCATTTCCGCAAAACTTTGATAACGCGTGTAATAGTGAAAGCATGACATCGTTCAACAGTTGTCATTCTGACCATAGTCAAACTAGCATTCCCGACATCATCTCAACTGAACCAAAAAGTGAAATGAATCTGTTGGCGAAGGAACTAGAGGAAAGCTTAATAGATGAAAGATACCTGGATTGTGATAGCTTTCTACTTGTAAATGAACAAGAATGTTTACAGGTACATAAACATAACAACTTCTTAGGTCTTAACCTAGTTCTTCATAGAAAACCATGCATTGTGATAATTTTTGATGTGTCAAATGCAAGGTTTTTCACGTTGACGTTAAAAGCACGTAGCAAGGCCAGTTGAATTGTGAAACCAAAATAATGCAACATCTTTACAATCTAAGCACTGCCAAACTCATATAAACTACTTTTAAAACAAACTGTATCATA
>ENA-OREC01001814-OREC01001814.1-marine-metagenome-genome-assembly--contig:-NODE-1814-length-11240-cov-13.221356_pt1 | contig 11240 bp, 1 predicted proteins | sample MGYA00248626_ERZ508543 | MGnify/ENA primary metagenome ERZ508543 (study PRJEB26211, sample SAMN05518279) | marine metagenome | isolation source: Puget Sound, Washington, USA | host: Bankia setacea... | reverse complement strand
ATATTTGTTGCAGAAATTCAACAACAACCATAGGATAAAAATATGCAGTTGTGTCAACTTCTTTTGGGTTGAAATCCATGCAATTTTTTGTTAAAAGTTTTTTTTTATAAATACTGTTGTATCATGTATTAGAAAAGCATAGTGTCATGCCACCATTCACAAATTGGTTAAGAGACATTCTGTAAGCACTAGGTTGACTTGAGGTTAACATGCTTGTAACTTGTTCACATTGTCACTCTTGATGATGATATTGTGGAAGATCTTCTCAAGTTGCTGTTATTGATGTTTATTGGTTGAGAGATCTGAATATATTTCATAGTATGACCGCTCTTTGTTGATAATTAAATGTGTTGTGAAAACTTTGTTTTACCTCGTTCCTTCTCTTGAGCCAACGTGTTTAATTATATAGAGTAATGTACCTTCGCCATTTATTACCAAATCTTAAATCATATGCATCTTTACTTCATAGCCACAAAGTACTTATGCAATAATACCCTTATGGAATATATAGACATTTGTACTCGATCATATAGCTTAGAAATCATATACGGAAATTGTCAAAAATAATATTTAACGGGTCAGTCATAAAAGATTTTAAGTTCTTGCGGGCAGTTTGAAAATAGGAAAACCAATGTTGTGTTTGTTTTTTTCTTTCAAACTCAACACAGGTCTCTTGATTATAAGCATTTTCTATAATTTATGTATGCTAATTTAGAAGAATTTTTTCCCGGAAATTTATTAATTGGGAACGAAAGGGCAACTTAAATGGGATTTAAACTTACACCTTGTGTATAGCAAAGAAACTGAAAAACTACTACTACGGATATCTTGAAATGGTCTCTGAGACCTCTTTAAAGTTTGAAAACTGGGCACCGTATGGATACAAAAAGAATCACAAACACTGTTTTTAATTTTGTACAAATTCTGTGTATTTAAAAAGCTTCATAAATAATTCTGCTTCATTTTATCAACCAAAGAAAAAACAAATCCCATAACAGTATTTAATGAATCAATGATAGATGGAATACAGCACATCAGAAGTACGTACATAATCATTTAAAAAAACAGAAAGAATGTGTGTAAGAGCAATAAAGTAAATCGTAAAAAATAATGTAACATAACAAAAATAATACATGTAATTATATGCCCTCATGAAGGATTATACAATACAGATGTAAAGATACGAGATGTTCTGTAGTATGTACATGTAGGATGTATTGTAATATTGGTTTCTGTTTGGTACATGCCCACTAACTACACATTGGTAAGTACCTCAGCAATAAATGGATCACAAAATATCCACTGATTACACTTCTAGCAATGACTAAAGGCCTTGTAATTGTGCCCATTTCTGAATCAACCTACTTCCAAATATATTAACATAAAATCTGTGGTCACAATGTAAGCAACACACCTCAACTTTATATCATCTAAAAAATCAAACAAATGATTTAAATCAATGGATACTTTTTCAAAAACTGTCAATAAGGGGCAGTTAGTACCTTAATTTTGTGTACATAAGATATCAAAATTTCATCTGACTTGTCATGTGTGGTAAATGTTTAGACCATATTAGAAATTGGTTATCCATAATACATACAATCATGATCATTATTGTAATTACATGTACTACATTGCAGCTTTTCTGTTGGACTTTGGCAGGGTAAATTCTGACTGCCATGTAAAGAATGGTTGAGCTCATAAGTTCCCACAGTAGATTTTTTATTGCCTTACAGGAAAGAGAATAATCTAGGCCAGGAATTGACATCATTATTTAAAAGATAAAAACATGTAATTTAAGTAGTATATATTTCAAATGAGCTAGATTTAAGATTACAGCAGAGAAGTATGATGCTAGCACTCCAAAGTGAACAGTACAAAGTAAAATATAACAAATAGAAGTTTACCCTTACATTTTTTGTCTCCAAGAATTCCCTTTGGCATGTTACAAAATTTGGTTGCTATGGTGATTGAATTTTTTTATTGAGTTTGGAATAATTTTCTTTAATTGGATCTTTTACACCTAGTTTGTAATTATCTGTACATAATTTGTATTGATAATGAGATAATGAGGTAAAAGTTCAGCTGTGATTTATGAAGTATTACACTAAAAAACGCCTCTATGAATTAAAAAAAAGTTGCATAAAAATCTGTTTACCGGATAACTTATTATTACTACAAAATAATATCATGTAATATTTTTGACAATTCTAAACCCTATCAACAAGAGGACAAGAGTTACAAACATGAAAATGGATACAATATGACGTGTTAACAAATAACTAGTACACTATATATTTATCAACTTGGAAATTTCTACAGAGTTTAAACATATAATCTGGTGTAATTAAACGTTAACTTTTATCACATAATGTCAATCTCATTTTTTCCAAAACAGATGCTACTAAGTTCTTCTGCCTGGTCCACATGTGTGAGGTAGCATCTCTTGCATGGGTGGGGGAAAGAGAACCACAGCTTTCATAACACTAAACACGATGTAACAAAAACTACAGGTATATTTTTAACACTCAAAATTTACAAAACAGAAAACACCTCTATCACATGACTATAACCTTGGTTACAATGTTATATAACCATTATGAATATCTTTGTACTACATGCCTTTAATATAACCCGAGAAACCTCATATGAGAAACCTGTGGAAAGCATCCTAAGAAATCAAAAAAAATGTTTAAATTTTAATTTTTACGCTGTTATCGAATTGTTAACATATTACCATTTCTGTTGGAGTTTTTTTTTAGATTTTTTGTTAGCAATTTTCTAAGAACCAGCAGGTGCATACAACTATATGTTTACAAAACACACTGTATCTATCTGTGTTTAAAACTCACAGCACAATGGTAATATGCCTTGGTGTACATAAACATTAGTATTATATGCAGAAACACATCATCATATGAATTACAAATTACTGTTTTTTTTAGAATACAGACATCAATTAGGCGTTCAATTAATGTTGACAAGTGTAATATATAGCCATGAAGAATGGAATGTAGTTTACAAAGAAAAGTAGTACAAGAGTGATACATATAGAAAAGAATACTGCTACGAGGCCAAATGAACAAACACATTCTGAGACATTTGTTTCTGGGCCTATTTGGCTATTCATACTTTCATACACAGAATTTCGAAATCAAACTAGCTATTAAGGAAGTTAAGGGTAGGTTCATATTAGCGGTTTTAATGTATATTCCAAGCTTTTGAGGTCCCTTAGAGGTTAATGCCCCTTAGAATCAAATTAAGTATCACTTAGTTTGTTCTTTTTTTTCTTATAAAAAAAGCATAGTTCAGTTTTTTGTATCCAAAATTTGCTTGATAACACAGTGAATTAAGAAATGGTCACTTTGCCGTCATGCAGAAATACTAACATATTTAATTGTATAAGTTAAAATTTCCATGTCTAAATTTACTGAAAGTATACATATATATGATCTTGTCTACACTTCTCTCTTTGTAGATTGTGGGTAATATCTGATGAATTCAAAATATGTAGATAATAATTATATAATAATGGAATACTGTATACAAATAATGAACGTTTACTAATTTATGGTGATAACCAAATTAAAATATAAGATTATAAGAGTGCACTCCCTTAGATTAGGACTATTATATGAGTGCTCTCCCTTAGGTTAGGACTATTGCTGGGGAAGACATTAAAAGGTAAACCAGCTTGCCAATAAAACGTGAAATATTATAAATGTGCATGAAAATGATAAATAAAAATGAATACTTGGACATAATTTCTTGACTTTCATGGTTCTTGTTACAAGTCAATGTAAACTGATGTTCTTTAAAAGGTGTTCTGCAGGTCAGTTTTAAATGTGCACACAAATATTTAAAAGATGCAGTGTAACATTAACTTTTTTTGTCACAACAACGGAACTGAATGTTGAAGTATCTTGAAAGGGACTAAAATCAAGAGAAATATTGATCTAAAGCTAAAACAATGAAAATTTAACTGATAAAATGCTGTCTAAAATATATTAAAACCCACTTTTATCATATGGAAATAGATGTCAGACGTTCCAATTAAATACCTATTCATTAAGGCAAGAGGATTTTTTTATGGTCTTGATAACTTAAATCAGATAAATAGAACAAACTGAACACTGATTCTAATACTTAACGTGGACTTTCAAGATTGAAAACAAAACATCTTATCATAAAATAATTTTCATTTAAAAAGGATGAAAAAGTAAGGATCACCAATTATAAACATTACAGAAATCGTTCGTTGTCTTGGCAACTTTTACTTTTTTGTCCACAATATCATTAAAATTGTGCATAACAAAAACATATACCTTTAACTAGTTATGTTAACTATCTGTATGACTGTCTTAGTTCCTATGTTTAATTAAGTTCTATTACATTGGCAAAACGCTTCTTTTATTCTGGTTGGGTTAAAAATATATAGCTATCCCCTCTTTATGTTCACCTATTTAGAGAATCTTATTTAAAAGGGTAAAGTTTAAGTACATATATCTCACTGTTTGTCTACAATAAAGTCCAAACCTCAATACACACTCTCATTCATTTCATTAGAGCTTGTTATTCAGTTATTTGTAATAATAATGGTGTAAAAATATGACTGCATAAGTTGACACATAAAACAGGCCACCCGTTTCTACTTCCGTATTCTACATGGTATTAAATGCTTATATACAAAATCATGTACAGAATTTTCTTTTATATATAATTATGCATATGTACAAGTAAAAAAATATATAATACCCAATCAGCAGTATAATGCTCTCCATACAACAGACCACATCTCACTAAACATAGAATTAAACAGCAGACGTCAAACATTTGAGGACTGAACGCTTAAGGGTGATATAAGCTTCTTTATTCTAAAGCACTAGAAACATTTTCGCATACACACCTCACATTGTTCTTTTTGTCAATGCAAAGAGAAAAGTCTCTAAAATAATCTCAGGTTGATTTGTCACATCACGTTTAAAATACAAAAATCAAATCGAATCGAACGCTGAAGAAGAAGAAATTTGCAATTTGCTGTCAAAGTTAAAAAAATGCAGACTTGAGCCATTAATTTGTATAATACTCTTTATGTACTTTTTTTCCAAAGATTGCAGAATTCTTCTTTATCGCATTAATCTTAATATGACTTTGGTTTGGTTGGTTTCACATAGGTTAAATAGAAAAGATAACTACTTCATTTTTGTTTCTGATTTAGCAACATTCACTCAATGTCTGAATCCTACTGTTCAATCTTGTGTTTAAAGACTGGGAAACAATACATACATGAAGTTATTTGCATATTTCATTTGGAAGAAATTTAAACAGTTTTTCTTTTTTGTATATCAGTAAACTTTATAAAATGTAAAAAACATTTTTCTCCAATTTGAAATCAAAAGTTCTTGAAAGATGATCATGCTTACTGCAGAGATTAACAGTTATCAGTTTTATACATGGTAGATCTGTAAATAAATAGTAGGTTCCAGAATTCACTATCACTGACAAACATTCTGTAGCCAGCCGCAACACAGCTATACTTCATCAAGAATTCGCGAGGTCGTTTTCCCAGCGGAGGAATTTCTCTGGTTTTTGCGTTCCATGCTTGCCCCTACGTCTTGTTTGCCGCGCTTTCTACAGTCAGTGTCAATCTTACACACAGGCCTGGTCGAATAAACCATACTATCACAGCCACAATCTGGAGACTGGTCCACAGTTTTCAAACGCTTTGAGGAGATATGTTCTGAGCAGGAATCTTGTGAAATGGAGCGCCCAGTCTGTTTAAGAAGGCCATGGGGGACAGCTGTTGTCTGCTGCTGTGTGGAATGTTTGTCTTGCTGTTTGTTCAGCAGGTACAGCAGATGGTCCAACAAATCGCCAAAGAAATTGTCAACCTCGTCATAGTCTACAGAGAAAAACAAGAAACTTAACTTCTATGTGACAAGATATAGGAATAGAAAGATCATCACATGCACCTCTGGGTTATTATTGCATCAACATTGACATATGACTCGTATCTTGCTGAAACTTATTTAGCTCATAACATTGATCTTATCTTAATAAGTAGAAAAAACGAAAACAAGATAACAGGGTTGTATACAACAAATATGATTTGACAATACTACATGTAATTATCTCGGATATTATCAGACGTCATTTAAATTCTAACATTATTGTTTACTTTTGCAGGACTTTGCTGTGGTTTAAAAGTGCACCGTCACTACTTACTTAAAAACAAATATCATATTTTCATGAACACAGTATGTTCATATGGTTCCCAGAAATTATCATTTTTATAGATTTGAGACCATGAACACGGGCTCAACTCTGTTCATAAATCACTTATCCACCATTGGACCGGTCACTTATCCACTAATGAACCGGTCACTTATCTGCCAATGGACTGGTCATCACTTACTTGGAAAGACGTTAATGTCAATGACGGCATATCTCTGTGTGTCACATTCAATTATCACATCAATACCAAAGAGGTCAAGGCCAAGCTTCTGTCGTAGTGTCTCACTCAATGTGTTCAACTGAGCCACGTCAAGCTTCTGGGACGTGTTGGCTGATTCACCCTCATCTTGCTGTAAGTACACATTGTAGCAGAGTTATAGCTCAATAGAAACCGGGGCATGAACATTCTACTTGTCCCACATGTATAGTCCTGACAAGTGGTTTTTGGTGCAGGACAAGTGGATTTTTTGAAAGCTGTGATGCATTTTTGTTGTAGAGACTTTTTATAATGTTGGTGCCCTGGAAACGGTACAAACAAGGAAGATACACATCAGTATGAAACATGAATTTTGAAAATAAATGAAAGCATTATACATTACTTAGTTCCCAATTAAAAGGCCACTATAAGATAACAGAAGGAACATCTGGTGCTCTCCTTTTACTAAATCTGGTGCGATTTCTCTTTTTACTTTATACAAGTTTTCAAACTGAAGAAGCTCTTACAGTTTTGTTCTTATGAATCTAAGCTTCAATAGTATCAATAAAACTAAGCTTATCATAGTACACTATACAGACGGAACTTCTAGTCTGCCTCTACATCTACAAAAGTGCCTGACAAAATGGAAGTTCATTGTCTCACTTATTTTAAACAGGGATTTCAAGATGTGTTGAAGCTAATTACAAGGAGTTTATTCATAGAAAAAAGAGAGGTCTGTATTATTAGCAACTGTGCCGAGCCAATATTGATAAAGATCCTGTATGATTTTCTCTAAGAAGTTTTATAAATGTGGGGCCATAAAATATTACACAACAATTTCATAAAAAGTAAAAAAGTACTGTCAGTATAATAAGAAGCTTACGTCTGTCGAAAACCAAATACAAAATGCACATGTGAAATTCAGTTTCTAACATTTTGTTTTTCCTGTCAATGGCAGCAAAATATTAACAGTTTCCCCATGAGTGTACTTAACGAACTAAACTTCCTTCCATCCAAAGTTTCTACCCTGTTTATCAGTTCAGTATATTTCCTGTTTACTACTTCAACAATGTATAAAACTTGGAATACAAGCAGCAATGAGAGGGAGTTTTTTTTGTTCCAATTTAAACTATGTTGGTAGAAGAGAGTAGAAGCAGGTTAATTAAAAACCAGACTTACACCTGTTCAATACAGTACACAGTATTGGCACAACTTCACATTTGGAACTATTGCACCGTCTTATAATGGTAAGCCGTCAACTTGTAGCAGAGTCAACTCGTACGTCGGTCAACTCGTTCCGTTTTTGGTCAACTCGTACCATGGTCAGCTCGTACCGTAGTTAACTTGTACCTTCATTTTTTAACAGTTAGTTTTAAAATACTAACTGTTAAAAAATGAAGATACGAGGTATCTATGGTACGACCTGAACGAAAACAGTACGAGTTGACTGACGTACAAGTTGACCGATGTATGAGTTGACACCTGTGCGAGTTGACCGACATACGAGTTGACTCGGGTACGCGTTGACTCTGGTACGAATTGATTCTGGTACAAGTTGACTCGGGTACGCGTTGACTCTGGTATGCGTTGACTCGGGTATAAGTTGACTGGTAAGCCTTATAATTACAACCATTTTATAACAATGAAACTTTCAATTATGACTTAATTAGCTGAAAACAAACTATAATATTTTGTTCTTGGTCCCTTAAAAATGCTATTGAAGCTTGAGCAGTAATCTAGTTGACATCCAGAAGTTCTGTCTTATAAATTTGATATAGTCAAGAATCTTATGAGCTGTCATTATAAGAAAGTTTCATTGAACCTCAGTTTTACGTACAAATGTACGTAACTTGAAACCCGGAAAACGTTTATATTTGATATTTTCTAGAACTTGTTTTGCTCACATTATAAGAAAGTTTCAGTGAACCAGTTGTATCTACAAATGTATGTAACTAACTGCATGTACTACACCTAATCTACCAGTACATTGGTGAGTTCTTACGTGATGTTTACCTGTGTTAAATGATGAGACGAGTCACTTTTACACACTTCATGGGTGTCAAAATATATGGTAGGTTGGTCTGCAACGATAACAAAGTAACACATACAGTCAGCAGTAGGAGTAACCAAAGTAAAGTAACATGGGTACAACAGGGAGAGAGGTTACTCATGCAGTTATGTATCTTTAATAAAAGGCAACAAGCCAAAGAAGTCTACAGAATCTTTGTATACTACCTTGTATTTTAAATTGAACTCCCATGTATTGTGTTACTTAGATTCTGCTTTGTTTCCATTAACAGAAAATCCGTATAGAGCAGACTGCATGCTGCATATCAACTAGAGCATATTTTAAAACTATTATTTCAAAATGAAGCAGACGTTTTTTTAATGGACTGGAACTATAGGAAGATATAGGTTTCAATTGTTACGTGCATAATAAGCTTTTGGAGAAAAAAAAGTTAAATAAAGACTGTTAAAACAAGAATCTTTAAACTTGAATGTGTATGCAAACTTATCAATGTATATTAAACTACAAAGAAACACAACTTTAGCACAATATACTTTTTAACCAGATGATTGTCTCCATTTTTCTCACAAACACAAAAGTAAGAAAGCTACTCACCAATGTAGATGTACGATTGTGTGTTATACACATGTTTACTTGTGGAAGCTGGAAAAAACTCACTACATAACAGAAAGAGGTGAATCAATAAAGATGGCAACGTGCACAATTTTCATGTGTAGAGTAGTTTAATCATGACCATTCATTCTAAAACTGTTATCACTGGTCACTTGTATTTTGGAATGAGTCTACTATGAAAAGTGTGCATGTTACCGTAGAAACAAGACAGGTGTTGTATTACCTCCAGGGTAGAGGTTTTTCAGCGAGGGTCGATGTCCGATGTACTGTTTACTGCCCACCTTGAAGATTTTATACAGGGTGGCGTTGTGATTGACAAACGTCTGGGCTACACATGGGATAGTTATGTCCTTTAGACCTTCATCATTGAAAATCACCACCATCTACAACATACAAACAAAACATAGATACAGTGAAAGTTCCGTTAGCAAGACCAACATCTGGACAGAAAAATGGTGCTCTTTATAGATAGACATAATAATAATGAAGCTAGATGTTTGAGAGCGAAAATAGGTAGTCTTAATAGTGGACTGGTCTTAATAGTGGACTGGTCTTAATAGTGGACTGGTCTTGATATCAAGAGGTCTTCATAGCAGAACTTTAATGTACTTGTGTTCATTTGCATCAGATACTTAATTTCTGTCACATGTGTAACCATTCAATTAGATAAACAAATACATGTTTATCTTATTATACAGTGAAACCTTTGTAATACAGACACATATAAAAATAAAATTGTCCTGAATTTGATTATAAAATGCGCGTTTATAGTGTTTAGACGGCTGTAATTGTTCAATTGTCAAAAGTAATTTAAGCAGATTGTTAGTGTGTGTATTTTTAAGATTTCACTGTACAAACAACAACAAAAGATTTTCCAGGTCATAACAGTAACATTCTATTTCACACAAGTTTTAAATGTCTCGATATCACATGTTTTCCAGATATTTTTTGTGTGTATTTATAAGATTTCACTGTCATCGCAACAACAGACATTGTACGTGCAGGTCATCATTTTAACACTCAGTTTACACCAAATTTCAAAGGTCTCGTTTTTCTCTCTTTTTTACGAAAACTTCATTATGTACGTGTCCAAGGCAGTGACCCTTATGTACAACGATTCCTATCTCCACAAAAACAACTTGTTGATGTAACTAAATGTTGAAGGCTCAGGGGCTGGTATTTATATTTTCATTTCACGCTTTCATTTCTACCCAAATTACTAACAACTCTAATCTGGACACAAATAAATGGACGACCATTGAAACTGATTAAATACCGATAAACATTTATATTAACATTTATATGGGTTGGAGTTCCAATGAATATTTTATATATATATATATATATATACAGTCTCACATAATTCATTTCAAGGGAGCCCGGTATTTTTGCAACCGCATTTAAAAGGTAATTTGAATGTATATAAAAAAAATCAAATGAATTACCCATACATGTACCATATCATTAGATCAACAACAACAACAACAACAAAACAATTACTAGTAAATAGGTTTCTATCAGTTTTTGACAAAAATAGCACATTTGAGATGAAAAGATGTTTAACCTCACCACTCCTATCTTTATTTATAGCCCTATCCTTTATCTTGTGTGACGTTATATTTTGAAATCATCTGCTCACTTCATTGACTCTTATTACAACATCCAGCGTCAGTGAGTCTTGTTTGCTTACTTCTAAAATTGCTTGTTAATTTGTTTTGATTGTATCTAGTTTAAATTATCCAGTCCATGTTATACAAATATCTAAACATTTAGAGAGCTTCACCATCCTTTCTTGAACAGTTTTAGATGGCAAAACAATCATTTATTTACTTAGGACAAAAAGGCGTATGTGTGATTGTAATTCCTTTTACCTGGACAAATGCCATTGACCTTGGCAGAGAAATACTCACCTTTAAATGATACTGACCAAGTTTACGTGTAGATACAATGAATATACCAAACAGCTGCAGTACTGAGAACTTACTTTCACAAATCTTGAATTACAAACTCAAACTCACATTTTAAAGAATATGGTTATACCAAAGTCCTCATCTGAAGGAACCACTCTTCTAATACCAATCAAATTTTTATAATTTTTTTTAGCGTTCGACTTTTGTCGGTTCTGCGTGGTCATTCGTTTTTTTCATCCCCGCCACAACGGCCAATGAC
>ENA-OREC01001813-OREC01001813.1-marine-metagenome-genome-assembly--contig:-NODE-1813-length-11242-cov-12.718227_pt1 | contig 11242 bp, 7 predicted proteins | sample MGYA00248626_ERZ508543 | MGnify/ENA primary metagenome ERZ508543 (study PRJEB26211, sample SAMN05518279) | marine metagenome | isolation source: Puget Sound, Washington, USA | host: Bankia setacea... | reverse complement strand
TTATTTATTGACTTAAAAGAAAACTTCCTTTTAAAAATCGAACAAAACAAGTGAATAAAAAAACATAGTTTACCATTGACTTATATGACTTTTAGTCTATTTGATTTCATATTAATTTTTACTTCAGTCATGGCTCAATCGCTTTGATTTATTACTTCAAATTGGTATTATATTTAATTCTTTCTCCCTTTTTTGGTAGGAAAATACAAAAATAAAATATTGCATAAACATTCATGATTTAGTTCACAATTAGTACATAAGTTTTATCTATTTAGAAAGGTAATGAAAATGTTGTATTTCAGAATTAGAGCACATAATTGACCACAAATTGGCCCAATTAAAATGAGCAAAATTTGCCAAATGCTCATTAACCGAACAATAGTGATAAAAAACGCCATTTTCATGAATTATGGGTCTGGGTCTAAAGTTTTGACATTTGTTGACATGACAGTGTAAGGTAACTGAACACAGCATATAGACCCAACACGGTAAAATGTCACTGTTACGCCATGAGCACTATACAGTACGGTGCAGTAATTGTTGTCTGCAAGCTAAAAGTAAATTCGGACATGTGTATTACCTCGGACATCTTTAATGTCAGCTCCCAACACGCTGGTCAGCCACAGCAACACGATCCAACTTCCACACTGAACGCTGTATCTCCTCATCTTTATCGTTTATTCTGAAAATCAGACAATAATTTCTTGTTAAACGTGCACGCTGTTCCTGCAGCCTTCTACCTCGGATGCTGAAGGTGTTTGGTCTTTAAAACTGCCACCCGACGTTAACATCTTTGAGCAGTTAATATTTATCGTGTGATACCCTTTGAAAATATACGTACGTTTTGTTTTAGTTTAACAACACAGTCGACAAAAGCAGTGGTATATTGTTAATATTCAATAAACCAATAAATACAATAGAAATAAGTATAATGAGTTTAAAATAAGAGTAGGTCTTCTGGTTTAATAATGTAATAATTTTCGGTTTAAGAAATATATGTCAGAGTTGGCATGCTCTGTAGTAACCTCGTAAACTCTTTCGGACTTCTTTGAACTAGTTTTAAGTATTTCTTCTTATGGAGTTCTAATTGTTGTTTCTGTTGAAATAAATGCGATGTTTGCAAACTTTGCTCCGTTTAGATGGCTTCATACTCGTAGAAAATAAACCCATGGTTATACACATTCCTCGTTACTCCAGAATTTCCCTTCATGAAAAAAAGCTAAATATATCTTTTTCTATCTTAGAACTCAACATTTTATTGCATGACTTTCTGAACGTTCCAAAGCCTATAGATAAGTTCATGCTTTTCATTTTATTTTTTGCACACATTTATACAAAGAGAGTGTACGTTAACCATGCACTGTCTGAATAATTCCAACCAGAAATGTTAATATATGAGCCGTTGTTGTAGTGGTGTGGTGATATTATTTTATTTTATTTTTTCAGTAAGAAGTAAATAGTTGAAATTTTAATGACACACGTTTTATCATATCCCTGTGTAGTGTATATATTTACATGGCGAAGCATGCAATTTATTGGTGTATATTATCAACCAAGAGTGATAACAACTTCATAATCAGTCGCTATGATGTCCATTAAGATAATATTGAATAGAGTCCGTATCAGCTACCATCATACTTACACTGATAAGACCGAGCTGCAACCTTCATCCAACACATTATGTTCAAGTTCAGACCTTTTTCAAAAGCATAATTTGTGTACACTCGTAAAAATATCCTGTATGCCACTATAAAAGATATGCTAGTCCAAACAATGAATGACAATGAATTCTACACACAATCCGAGATGTATTTTGACACCGAACTTTTTATCCGACCCGTCGTTGATAACACTGTGGCTAAATCGCGTGCAATTTATAAATTATAAACCTGATTAAAAAACATCCTTAACTGTATGAACGACAAATAGATAGATCTAAAAGACGAGGATGTGAGACAAAAACGTCCCTTGGTTCACAATGTTATCATATAAACTCCAGTTGTTTTTTATAGATACACAAATAAGGACCTTCAACCCAGCCTTGATGATGAACCAAACTTAACCACAACTTAAACACAATGATTGCATTCCCTCATTCGCTCTTGTACAAACTCCAGTTAACACTCATTTCCAACTATTTGCATAACATCAATAATAGTCCCAATGGCCTTTAATTTGACATCAATGTTGCAAGCACGGTTAATTGTATCTCCAGTAATATCCTTTTTTGCAGAAGCACTGTTTTCGGTCGATTAGTTTTAACGTTTTCACTGACAGTTGCACACACTATAGTTGGTGATACAGATGTCCTATAGACTGCTTTAACCAATTCTAACGTGCGACAATTACATCCAATAAACTCCCATGTTAAGGCAAATATATCGGCAATAAATCAAACGAAACAGAACTAAACCGAACAATCTCGCCTCACGACCACTGTATTAATGTAGTCTCCGTTGAAAACAGTAAATACAATCCGCTGTCATGTCGTAAGAGCGGCGAACCGTGAGCTAGCGTAGTCAGTTAAACTTCTCCAAACTGCTATTTAAGCGGCCAAAAGCGTCACTCACAGGCAATACCTTCTTTTTCTGATAATCTACAATTCTACAGCCCAGTCAGCGCGCTACTCGGCGTAGAAGTAACTGCGGCTTGTTTATTTTCTGCTGTACGTAGGGTCTTAATATCTAGAGAAAAAGAAGTTATCTCGGAAACTTTAACGACCGTTATATAGAAGTGATAAAAATGATAAAGCGATGAATTTCCATATTGTCTCACCCGGTCTCTAGATACCCACGAAGGGACATGTTATCAAATTTGCTAGAGAGACTGCGGCTGTTGAAAATAGAATAAGCATAATGATAAGAGAAAGGCATCGTACACACATTATTCTTCGGAATTTAATGGAGCGGCGTATCGGAATTGATTACAATTAATGTCGGAAATAAGGCCATGTATGCCGTAGTTTGTCCCCGGTGATTATGTAAATGCTTCCGTTTTAAACTGCTGATGGCACATAAGGAGGCGCTTTTGTATCATAAATAAATAAGTTGCAGTGAGAAAACCAATCGGACACAAACTATGAAATGAGAAAGGTAGAGACATACTTGTGAAACAGAATTAATCTTTCGGTATTCAACGGCTGTCGTTTAAGGCAAATTGTGCAGTCAATGCATGAAACCCCGGCGAGCAAAATTAATAAATCGTAAAATATTGCTTCATCAGACAAACTAAAACTCGGCCCTAAAATTTAAGACATTTAATCCTAATACAGTTGAATAGTTAACTGCTTACAATTTATTGTATAGCATGGGACGGCTCGATTGAGGGTGGAAAATTGAGCGAGACCAACAACGGTTTCTTGGGTTTGTCTTTCAAGTCATATATTATAACTAGAATGAATTATAGGCCGAGTTTCTTTACTCCAGCGTTTTACTTAGATTCATCGATGGCCTTAAAACTCAAATGTTCCGTCTGACTAATAAAAGGGAGGTTATCCTGATACTAAAAGTACTAATTACGCTTAGTGCCGTCTGACCCGCGTTGTCAAGGTATCAGTGATTTGATCGTTGTGCCGCCATTATTTTCTCGACAACGGGGATACGCGATACAACTTCTGGTGTAAGTTTTCTACAATTTGTGGGAGGAAAACAATGCATTACACACCCCTGTATTTCAACAGAGGAACAAAAACACTACTGTAACAAAAGACTATCGCTACAATACAAATGATACAGCAATCGAATACCTTTCTCAGACTCAGACAAAATACCCTAGTTTTTCGCGCCGAACCAGTATTTGGAAGAATTACGAACTGATTAGATGAAATATTAGCATTGTTTCCGGTTACATTGGTGTGTGACAGTTCACAATGACGGGGATCAATGATAACGATCCATAGATATGAAGAAATATCCAGATTTGTAACGCGATTCACAATTTGAGCGTTTATACAGGTGTATAGTGTGTGCCAAATGAATTTACCACGTTCCGACCCAGCCATAACAAAGATAGCATTTTGAAGAGAAAACGTGTAAGTACGCCATTCAGTGTCACCCTTGACCAGTACAATACGTCATTGATATTCAAAACTGTGGAAATCTGGAAAGTGATCCGACTTCAATGATATCGAAACAAAATTTAAATTTATAAACATGGAATACCGCTGGAGAAATTTAAATCGAGTAAACAACTTCTGTAATGCCTTTGTTCTAGCAGCATAATTCAACTGTGACATCGTTGGATGCAGAATTGTACATGCTAAGTTAACAAAAACAACTGAATCGTTTTGGTAACTGAGTCGGTACCATGACCAATTTGAGGGCATAGTTTTCCCGCGATGTTTAACCTTTACACAGTTACACAGAGCAATGTTTACCTACGACGGAAACAATTTCATTGACATAATTCAGTGGGAAAAAACACGCTAATGGACATATACATACACAGGACAATAAACCAACATAAGCCTAGTCAGTTAAATGTTAATTTCCATAGTTTAGCATATCAGGCCGGTATACAATAGGACCTTTGTTCTAAAGAGATCAAAGATCAAAGTAAAATTTCAAGCACATGCATAGGCTAATAAATCATTTCTGACAGACCGGCCATGTTTGAAAATACCCACGTGTACGATAGCTCTGGTAAAGAACGTGTATATAATGTTCTAATGCATGTTTCTCAGTCGTAACAATTTCAATTAAATGTTCTCATATAATTTATCCATCCAATCGTTTTGGAGGTGATGAAAATGAAGAATTGCTTGTAAATCTAAACATGTGCGTCCTGTATGTAAATGTGTTGCTCGAATGTTATCATCACGGACAAACCAGTTCACTTGTCGTTGTTGCCAATGATCATCAACAGCAATGTAGACATATTCGTGTACGTTAAATAACACACAGACAACACAAATGGGGTCTTTTTAATGTTGAGTAGATGACCGACTTCAACCAATGCTATTAACAGAAAAGGATATGAAAACACAAGTGTCAGCGATGTGTTTTGTTTACCTGTGATTTCATTTTTAATTAATGTTCTTTCTAGGATTGTAACACACCTGGGGTTAAACTGACCTTGTCTTGCTTTAAGCTTGAACGAGAAAAACACAATTTACAAAGAAAATAAAGAAAACAGATGAATTCCTGAGTTCCAGCCTCTGGCAATAGTGTTGTGTAAAGTGTAACATCAAGCATGTCAGCCATTCTGACCACACATGAATTATGAGCCCTACATGTAGAAGGTATATCTTACTTTCATTCACTGCAGCATTAAACTAAGCATTTTTATAGTTTATTTTGTTTGCCATAACTTTAAATGGCGACAATTATTTTTGTTTTTGTTCAACGAAAGTCTCCAAAAAGAGTCATTACCTTCAGCGAAATTAATGATTATAGAGTCAATCTTGTGTCACTTTAATTAAATTAGCAAAACATGAAACGGACTATGATAACTGTTTGAAGAATACAATTAATTGAAAATGCCACCTTCAATAATACAAATGTGTTTCTGCTCAAACAAAACAAGTATCACATATCTTAGGCTAATAAAATGCTATGCTGGATAAACAAAACAACTGTGTTTATATTGGACAATTAATGAAAAGAAAAATACAATCAAATCGCTGTTACTATGTGCTTTCTTCACTAGAATCATTTCACAGTTTTATAATAAAATGACGATTTCCATTCTAGTTTAAGGTCAAGCTGAACGCTAAATGTGTCCATTAAGAGATCGTGTATTTTGTCGACTAACTGTATTTCCCTTTTTTAAACGCTATACATTATAAAACGTAACTGCCACAGCATGTACTACACCGAACCAAGCGTTTAAGCCTGTAACTATGTCTGCCAAGGACACAATTAGATACATTTTCTCATTGGTTTAAACGTATGAAACCTAAGCATTACAGAAGGGAAGATGGTGTTCATTTTCATTGCCGTAATCTCTCAATCCTTGAATGCAATCGTTGTGCCACTGGTTACAAAGGTGCAACATTCAAACTCGTTAAAGACCTGACGACATTCAAAACTCGTACAGTTAGGGTTTACAATTCAGCTAGTAGTTAATTACATAATCCAGACCGAAGAGATAATTTTGCAATTCAAAAATGTATTATTCACTGACTGTATAATAAAATATCAACAAACTGAAATTTTATATCAAAATGTTACCGTACACCGAATTAAGTTTTAAAATACCAATTCATTTTTTTTCGGCGGGCGAGCATGCCTTTTATACTGACAGCACAATTATGACAGTAAAGAATAAACATAAATACACAAGGAAAGGAGCCACAATGTCGGGGTTCCATGATTAATGTTAATAAATGTGCCTCCTTTCAATTATAGAATTCTAACAATTATGCTTCAAGATTTAAAAATGTTGACACGCTCTTTGGTGTCGCCTTACATATATAAAATCTCTCCCCTTTAACATTTATTTCCATGCCGATTTTCAGCTAATTTGACATAATAATTTATCAGCAATTTTTGTAAAATAATACAGATGATGGGAATTTAAGTTGAAATACTCTCGCTTGAATATAATACTGTATTTGACAAATCACTTTACTCTAATTGCAGTTTTATGAATTTAAATGAAGTTTTATTTGCCATATGTGAAAGCCGAAAGAAGATCCGAGGTTACACTCTCAAAAAAACAAACGTTTCTCGCATAGCATATATTGTATAACATCATTAAAAAGCAATTTAACCGTTTTACACCTAGTATAACTTATGCTTAAACCCTTAAATGTCGCACGAATCATAATTGATTATGACGTCATCAGTGGTAGGCAACTAATGCTAACGTCGTAAAATGTAGCACCTAACTTATGATGACGTCATATATACTGTAGCACCTAGCATAACTTATATTGACATCATATAAAGTTCCTAAAAAGTACTTCCATCTAGTTTTATAATTGGTATGAAGTCATTTAACCTCTACTCCTGAACATTTCATGTGAAACAAAAATTGTTTTATCCGAATGGAATCATGTCATATTCAAGGTGACCTTCTAAGAGTTTAAACGATGTAATTGGACACAATAGCTATGTAATATCGTTTGTAGAAAGAACATGTCTTATAGACATTTGTTCAATGGAATATTCTACAACATGATCTAACCAAGACTAATTTCTTTTGTAGCAGGAAAGAAACAATTGGCATTTTCTTCTCTACCTTATAATTTAAAATAAAGGTCCGCACTTATAGTCAATCTGCTATATACTTGTTCACGTTGGCGTCCACACTGTAACAGTTGTAGCAAACCCTTCCCTTACAGACTCTATTTCATTAGGTTGGTACAATGTACTTACGAACGGCGAACATTATTTACAATTCTACTCGAATAAAATACATTTTAAAATGATTTTTTACTTTGTTTAAATATGATTATCAATATGATTGAACTTTTAAATGACATGTTTGCATCTAATTTTCAAACAAGAATTGCTTGTCAATGTTCTTATATATTATTTTGAGCAGACATATCTTCCCAAACACACGTAAAACCGAATAAAGACAGGTACGACTCTTTATACTGAAATGTTTTCAAAGAACGACCAGATATCGTCTATTCAATATGTATAGTGGCTCTCGGGGTTGAAAACAGATTTGACCTTACTGTAACTTACAAACTGGCTATATAACTGTGACAAGTTTCTTCCAAAACGTATACGTCCATGTTTGCACTGGCTGGTTTGTTTACATTACGGTATGTTAATGATTTTCGTTCACATTAAACTCGCGTACACACCTGATAGGAGGTCACTAGAACTTAACATGACACATGAAGAGAAAATTGTTTCGTTGTCAAAGTATACCGTTGCATTATTTATCTCGGATTCAAATATGGAAAGAAGGACAAAACTTGAGGTCTTACAGATGTACATGTCTATTGTCCGGGTGGAGAATGTGGAGCTTAGATCCATTGATAGAGTCTGAAGAAAGAGATCTAGGATGAAGCTATCGATGTAGAAATTGAAGGAACTATTTCATCGCCATCTTGAAATTGATTTATGTTGTTATCGTATTTGTTTAAATCGAGTGGATCCCCATTACAAACATATCACATACTTGGACCTTGTCAACGGTATTGTTCACTATGGGTCTATAGAATATACACACGTATTTTCAGTATGTGAATTGTTCTAAGTTCTTGTGCCTGTTTATAATGATCACTCGGTAAATAATTAAAATAAAACTATTAGTGACAAGTGTAAGTAATCTATAATCATATCTGAATAATTTAATAAATGTCAAAACTACAAATACAAAACTCAAAAGGATACAAAACAATTGTTTTTTTCTCAGAAGAAATAATTAAATTGAGAAAAAGAAAGAACGAAAGAAAGAAGGAAGGAAAGAAAGATAAAAAGAAAGAAAGAAAGACAAAGATGAAAAAGAAAGAACATGAATGAAAGTCTACCATATCATTTTAAGGAATATATTCACGTTTGTAACACGAGTTGATAGAATGCACGTGTGCAAAACATCTCGTTATAAATGACTGTCATTATTCTAAGTTTGGACATGTAAGATTGCAACACGACTTGTTAAATTGCACATGGATTGCGTGTACGAAAGTTTCTGACTTTAAAACAATCAGGGGTTAAAATAAACAATGGGAAAAGACAGCTGAATCCACTGGCATTGTGTTTACTCAACAGAAATAGTTAAGTATGTACACAAGACATTGCCTTTTTTCGCCTCAGTTACGTTTACGGTAAACCTCCTCTGATACGACCACGTTTGGTTCGAGGAAGAAGTGGTGTTTGCGTTATTTATATACACGTATTAAAATCTTATTAGTGAGATAATATTAAGTTTACACAAGTATCAGTCAAATATATGCTACTGTATATAAATCAAACCCAAACAAAGTTAATATGTACATATTGCTTGTAATTGAATTTTACAAATTTGAAAACTCCAGATTTCGTTTTAATTACTTCCTAACTAGTCATACAAGACATCGGGGGAAAAACTACAACACATCTCCGGGACCTTTGACATGTAACTACACGTTCTATATCTCTGGTTGGTTTCGCACGTGTGGTTTCGTATGGCGGTTGTACATTAGATCTCTGGTACCTCTAATCATAAGAGAGCACCTAATAACAAGGCCATGCCCCATGGATACCAGACCTGCCGTGGATGTTCAAAGCTGACTTCTCAGTGACGCACAACGAGCAGTTAATGATGTGTAAAAAGGGGGCAAACATTAAGCAATGATTAGTCGGTGTGTGTTTCTGACGGGAGCTTAGATATGGTAACGTTTTGCATCTATTGCTATTAGATCTTTCTTTTTGTATATGTTAAATGTTGAGACTTTTTGTTCTCAATGTTGTGCTCCCTTTACAGTTCTAATTGGTAGATTGAACGTAGGTCTATGCTTTGTTTGATTCACTGACTACTGTATTATTATTTCTTGCTGTTATTGTAGCCGTTGTTGCTTTTGTTATTGTTGCTGTTGTTGATGGTGGTTTTTTTTGTTGCTTTTTTTTTTGCTACTTTTTTTCTTAAAGCTTATAATTATTATGTATGTAAATGCGAAGAACTTGTTTCTCGTTCTAAAGTGCTTTAAACAAATCAAAATCAAAACACAACTCTCTGTTATCATATACAAATCAAGACAATATAACCAAACACAATCCCAGTTGTACTTTTCGAACACTTGTTTTACTTGCGTGCATATAGGTTGGACATTCACCCCTCCATGCATGACAGTTTTAAGAGTTTTCTGAAGTAACAATTACAACTCAAGTGTGCTGGCCATTGTATAAGCCTACATGCGGTCACGTGCTACTAATATAGAATTGTTGCCTGAAGAGAGACAATCAAGACATAAACCTGTTACTTCCGTCATGCTGGTGATACACAATGTACTTCTGAAACATATGTCAAACACTATTTAAATTCACTATTTAATACTTATTTCTTTATACGCTATTTAAAGATACATTTACATAATCATATAGGTAGCTCATTAACAATTGTGCCGTTATTGTTCATCTAAAAATACTTATGTTACAGTTAACGTGTTGTTGTTGATGATGATGACGATGATGATGATGGTGTTGTTGTTGTTGTTGTTGTTGTTGTTGTTGTTGTTGTTGTTATAGATGGTCTTATGTAAGATAGTTGTGTAGTAATGAGTTCCTTCTTTAATAAACGCCATTATAATTATTATTATTTTTATTTTATTTTTTATTTATTTTTTTATTATTATTATTATTATTATTATTAATATAGTTATCGGTCTTTCTAATCACATAATATGGAAGTTTTTATTTCATTAGTGGACGTGGGCTTAGCTCTAATTGATAGTCTGTAAGTCAGAACAACACCAGCATGAAACGACAAAAAAGTTCCTTAAGTGGATCACACTTGGTTATCGTTCTTACTTATCACATAATGTAGCAGTTAGCATGATTCAGTTAGCGTGATTCTGTTAGCATGATTCAGTTAGCATGATTCTGTTAGCATGATTCAGTTAGCATGATTCTGTTAGCATGATTCTGTTAGCATGATTCTGTTAGCATGATTCTGTTAGCGTGATTCTGTTAGCATGATTCAGTTAGCATGATTCTGTTAGCATGATTCAGTTAGCATGATTAAGTTAGCATGATTCAGTTAGCGTGATTCTGTTAGCATGATTCAGTTAGCATGATTCTGTTAGCATGATTCAGTTAGCATGATTCTGTTAGCATGATTCAGTTTGCATGATTCTGTTAGCATGATTAAGTTAGCATGGTTCAGTTAGCATGATTCTGTTAGCATGATTCTGTTAGCATGATTCTGTTAGCGTGATTCAGTAAGCGTGATTTAGTTAGCATGATTCGGTTAGCATGATTCAGTTAGCATGATTCTGTTAGCGTGATTCAGTTAGCATGATTCTGTTAGCATGATTCTGTTCCTGGATATTAGCTTACATATATGTTAGTCTGACAACAACCCAATGAAACAACATAATCTTAGAAGACAGGCATTATACGTATGCGTTGTTAAACAGTATACTTAACCAACGTGCGTGTATCCTTAACTCAAATCAATATTAGTTTGTAAAACAGTTATAACCAGAGCAGTGTTTGTGTATAATGTATGTTTTCATATTTTGTATGACGATGCTGTCGATGGACAAGTCTAAAAATCAAAAATAATATCCCTCTGTTTTCGTTTTCTGTTATTAGAACAGAAGCTTACACAATTGGTTGTCAGGTAAATTATCGACACCCAT
>ENA-OREC01001812-OREC01001812.1-marine-metagenome-genome-assembly--contig:-NODE-1812-length-11243-cov-11.428085_pt1 | contig 11243 bp, 7 predicted proteins | sample MGYA00248626_ERZ508543 | MGnify/ENA primary metagenome ERZ508543 (study PRJEB26211, sample SAMN05518279) | marine metagenome | isolation source: Puget Sound, Washington, USA | host: Bankia setacea... | reverse complement strand
CATTTCAAGAATTATTTATTTGATGAAAAATATTACAAACGTGAATTTAGTGCCTGTCGATAGATATATAGGTGGATATAATTGTGTCATGCAATTCTGTGGAGAGACATAATAGTGTTATCGATAGTGGGTTACTTTTTGTCCACATGAAACATATTTGAGAAATTAACTAAATGTGAAAAGAAATGAATACATAGTAAATACACTAGTAATAGGCAGATTTCAAAACAATAGACACATACAATGAAAAATAGGTTGAAATATGAAAAATGCGTGAAATCAGTTTTAAGTGTCACGACGTTCAGTTTTTTGTTTTACACGATATAGATTATTAATAAGGTCAACTCTGATTTCGTTCATCATATAACTACCGTTGTATTCAATGTAATATAACCATTACGAATGTGTGTTTTATTTGTATTTTGTGTATGCGAGATGGTCGTCATTAACGTGGTAGGGTCGTAGTAGCATCGTGAAGAGGGGCGCAGTGGGGTGCGCGTCTGACTCATAGTGTGGAGGTCGTGGGTTCGAGCCCAATCAAAGACCCCCGTTGTTTCCTTGAGCAAGAAAATTTTCCCTTATTGCTTAGTACTGGTTGGTTCCAGGAACGGATTCGTGAGTGATCACACAATCGAACTAAAATAAATCGAGGGCCTTATGGAGGATTGACTTAAATGTCAAATAAGCCCCCTCGTTAAATATCGTCAAACCCAAAACCAAATATCGCAAAGCTTCACAATCCCGCCACGTCTATTTTAAACATATTCAAAACAAGCGTAGCAGGAGCGTGGCTGAAATGAATCGGAGTAAAAAACGCTGCAAGAACGTAGTAAGATCGGCATAAGCGTAGTAGCATCGTGAAAGCATCGTTGCAATATATTCACTATCGTAATAACATCGTAGGAACAATCGGCGACACACAGTCAATGCTTGTTTATGTAATGTTTGCTGTTTTTGTATTCATTCAACGGTTTTATTTACGGTACAATATTAGAAATCAGTGTGCTCCAATACATTATTTATGGGCAATATATCGTAATGTCCAAACTGAAGCCTTCTTTCGGCAGCTAGCCATGGTCGGACCCAGTATCTTCTTTTGCTGAAGGACAGAACAGTGTAACAGCTCTGACCTGTTCATATTTAACATTTTTTATGAGAACTGAAAAGCTGTTTGAAATATATACGCATCGAATCAAATAGTGCAAGGGTTGTGGAGAGAACGTAATGTGGTCGGCAAGAGCGTGGCGACACCGTGGAGTAGTCTCTTGAAAGTCTGTTTAACATCGTAGTAGGTTCGTGTACATCGAGGTGACAACGTAGTAGAAGCGGTGGAAAAGTGGTACACGTGCGAAAGCAACGTATCGGTCACGCGGTGGTCGTGGAGAAATCGTAGTACAAGCGTAGATCAGGCGATACGTCAATTTTCAAGATTTGATAATTCTTCAGATCAGGATGAGCGGCATGTGTGTGGCGAGATCGTAGCTCTGTGTGAACGGGGTATAATATAACGTGATAAAGTATGAGCGTTTATGAATCTCGTTCCCAAAAGTAATATCACCAGTATACAGGAGTTTAGACTTCAATATAATGCTGTCTACATATAAGTATGTCAGCTAGCAGTTTCATGTGAATCATGTTTAGTTTTCAAAGCATTTGTACACATAAGCTCATTTTGGTGTGGTGAAAAGGCAAATTACATGGCAATAAGAAAGTAAGTTTCAGCTGTCATTTATTGAACGGATTGTTGTACGTTTGTTTAGTACAGGGACAATGGGGAGCTTGGACAGCTTGGAACGCATGTCCAGTTTCGTGTGGGAGAGGCATACAAAACAAAACAAGAAAATGCAACAACCCACCGCCCACTAATGGTGGCAAAATGTGTTACAGCTACGGGATTACAATTCAATGGTGTAACACACACACCTGTCCAGGTAAATGTCCTACTTAATACATGTATCTTCCCTAACTTCTTGTGGTTGTAAACTGGTGGTGGGGTGTCTATGTCTACGCTGTATCACCCATAGTGCACACCAATTAGATCGACTGTAAATTCAAGAAGATGACTCGTATTCAGCAAAAACACAGATGCCCATTGTGTTCACTATTGACCAATTACTCGGTTTTAATTTCTCGGTAGTTTTGAAGACTAATGTCGTGTCATCATAACGTAGACTTGGTTTTGGTTTTCCGCAAACCAGCAGTGTTAAATATCACACATAAGAGATGCGACGTGCTGGCGCAGAGGGTAGCGCGTCTCACTAGTAATCGGTCAGTCGAAACCAAATCAAAGGCACTTGCTATTTCCTCTAGCAAGCAACTTTGTATTCATTGCTAAGTACTGATTTGTTCCTGACACGGATTGGAGCGTGTTTTACAATCAAACTAACATAAATCGAGCGCCTTATGGTAGACTGACATTTGTTAAATAACGCCACCTTCAAATATGAATGAGTTTCACTACTAACGAATATAGGACGCCTCATTATACAGTATTTACATGCAGTGAGTTTATGTTGTCATAGTGATATTCTACAGGCAGTGTAATGACATTATTATTGAATATACATGTTTATGAAACTGCAAGATTGTTTCCGAGTTTTCTATTGGACAGTCAAGCCGTGTATACCATTTATATACACGATGTTTTCTACTATATATGGGCAATCCCCGAATAGAGCATAACCGCTGTAATAAATACAACGTCGTGTTTGGTTTAAGAACGGAAACTAACATAACTGCAATGAGCTACGTATCATTACAAAGTTTAACCTGTCGACAGACTCTTGTTTTGTTTGCATCCCTGATCTAAATCGGCCATAAACACCAAACTTTGAACCGGTCAAAATAGTTTTGGGGCATACTGTTTGATAATGGGGCTTCTAGATGGGGAACTTAGGTACATTTCTATTACTTGTAAAGAGTAACAAATTCCACTTAAAACGTAAATAACACACATTATTGTCACAGAGGAAAATATAGTGTGACTCGTGGTCATATGAGCACAAAACCGTGTATAAGACCCCATAAGTACTGTCAATAATTTGTAGAACTAGTAACATGATTTAAACACTTGTCTTCCCAATATAAAGAAAGCTACTTTGGGTAACACGGATAGTTCGTTCAATTCCAATTGAATATGTCTGTGTTCATCAATTCCTGCAATATATTGAATAAATAGCTTAAAGGTCAATGCCAGGAATCAGACGATATATATTATATTTGTTTGACTTGTTTTGACGACTGACAACCTTAGACAACATACCTCAATCTAATTTAAACTGACCGATAGAACAATACATTGAGACTTCTGAACCAGCAGTACCTTCATTTCAAAGAGTTGGCCAACATAGTAGACTAATCAAAGTATACAATGGCAACGTAAAGGGGTCAACTGGCAGTAGGGCAATGATGTAGGACTCGTTGTTGTTGTTCTTCTTCTTCTTCTTCTACTTCTTTTTTTAAAGTATTGGTTTGGAATAAATACAAGTTGAACCAGTTTGTGTATATAATTGGAAAACAAAGTATTAGTTGGGAATAAATACAAGTCGAACCAGTTTGTGTATATATTTGTAAAAAAGGTATTAGTTGGGAATAAATACAAGTCGAACCAGTTTGTGTATATATTTGTAAAAATATATTACTTGGGAATAAATACAAGTCGAACCAGTTTGTGTATATATTTGTAAAAAAATATTAGTTGGGAATAAATACAAGTCGAACCAGTTTGTGTATATACTTGTAAACAAGTATTAGTTGGTAATAAATACAAGTCGAACCAGTTTGTGTATATATTTGTAAAAACGTATTAGTTGGGAATATTACAAGTCGAACCAGTTTGTGTATATATTTGTAAAAAAGTATTAGTTGGGAATAAATACAAGTCGAACCAGTTTGTGTACATATTTGTAAAAAAAGTATTAGTTGGGAATAAATACAAGTCGAACCAGTTCGTGTATATATTTGTAAAAAAAGTATTAGTTGGAAATAAATACAAGTCACAAGATATCATAATTTTGGCGGACACTTTTATAAAATAATGTGCTTTGCGGTAGACAAACATTGCCAATATTTAAATCATCCATCTTGTATGCGATTAAATACTAAGGTCAGCTTGTAAATCAATTATGAAAACATTGCATTTTACGTTGGATTGAGTACACGGGGTACTATACGTTTCAGAGTGTTTTCTTCTAAACGATATATGTATGATTACGATTTGCACATTCGAGTAGCGTTACTGACGAGAAATCTACAAAGTTTAATCTTGACAAACGTTTAGACGAGGGTATGTATATATGTACTGTTCCTAAAAAGAAAGAATCCGTTTTTAATTTCTTATTGACAATAATACGTGAAGATCAATATAAATGTAATGGTTGATTCCGAGGTAGATCCATTAGATTAAGTGTAACTATGATGGTACAAATGAAACTTAAAGTAATGAGTTTCTTTGAATTTTAGTAGGGAGATAATGTGTTAGGTCCGTTAAGTTCTACATCACGTGTACATTTAGAAGTGATCCATCTGTATCTTCAACTTACCGTTAAACAGGTAGTACAAGAAACGCGTACCTTACATGTAACAACACTTACCAATACATGTAATGTTTATGTTTGACGCAGAAAACTCATCTATAAACCTTAAAATCTGACGTAAAATCCAAATATATTAAGATTAATGGAAAGAAAAAAAGTAGTCCAAATGCTCCTACATTGCCAAAACCCAGACTTGTTTTATGCTATTCCTTCGCATATTGGTTGTTTTGTTTGACTATTGTGTGAACAGGTGAATTAAACAAAACTATAACTCGCATGTAAGCCAAACAATTGTCGACGTTGAACTTGTTTTCAATTATAACGTATTTACCAGAATCCGTGATTCGAGTGAAGAGGGCCGGTGTTTGGTCATCTTGGGGGAAATGGGGGACATGTTCAAAATCCTGTGGAGGTGGTAACAGATACAGAACTAGAGGATGCTTATCCAAGCAATGTTCTGGTAGCTATAATCGTGTTCGTGGAAATTGTATGACTCAACCATGTCCCAGAGGTGACTGCCCTTTACTTTTTCGTAATGCTCTTTCATTTTGCTCACGTCAACGGAAGGTTACATTCAAGTATTTGATCAGACCTCAAAATAATCTGGATTTAGATTAGATTAAAACTCATCAACACAAAGAACATCAGCTTTAAAACTAACATATCCAAACATTATAACAGTGCATACAGGTCTTCATTCGGAACTTTGTAAATAATAACCTTTAAGTAGGGGTTTCCCGTAATTATTTAGGTACATACGGTCAAATGTAAGTGAAAAATAAAACAATAACTCTTTTTTTGTTTTTGTTCTTTTCCTATGTTTGAATTGTTTTTATGCATAGCATAACTTCGGTATGATTAAACATATTACCCAAATAAAAACAAGTCAGCACTTTGAATTGTTTCGTTTAGGGGGAACATGCACCTGCGGTGAGTTTTTTAAATTTTATTTTATAATACTTTATAGTTAACTATTAACTACAAGCTAGTGATGAATGCACCTGTAGCTATAATGGAATAACCAGTACATTTATCGCATACAGACACATGTCCAAATATACATGTCAAACAAATTGGTTATAAGAACAAACAAAACATAACAATAGTTAAATGTGTCTCCGTTCAGTTGTTTCTATTCCATTCAAACTACTCTTAAGTGTGATAAATACAAATCTGAAAATAAATCGATGGAGTTGGTATATTAAGTTGATACGGTAAACATGTCCAACCAATAGCCAGCTTCCCAGACCTACGGTATACAGCTAAATCAAACCTTATATCCCAATGTAGATGGCAATAACAGGACATGGCAATCCTGGGGGATATGGGCGTCATGCTCTGTGACATGTGGAGCTGGGAATAAAGAGCGAGAACGAGTGTGTCTTACATATGGTCAGTATGGACAGCCCTCTGTAACCTGTGCAGCGAAATCCCGTGCGCCCTGTGTAAGAGCTTGCAAGGGTTAGTCATAATTATCGACCGGTATTATATTGGGCAAATATTTGTTTGAACGTTACGCCAGATATCATATATATTATATAGATGTACTGATACATGTGAACATTTCGATACAAACGTCACATGATATTATTTAGTATAGACCTAACTGTAAACGGCCAAACACATCGCATCATTCCTACCGCGTGACCATCTAATATCCTACGGTATTGTACAGTTGTTATTGGACAGTAGTTATTGCACAGTTGAGTGCAGTTGAACTCCCATGTAAAGTCAACGATAAAATCCGTTGACCGAAAAAAATATCCAAATGAGGTTCTGATTCATATCGTTTGCAAACAGAATACGAGCTTAAACTATTAATTATAAGCAATATAATTACCTACGTCCTTCGAATAGGGTTGAGTAGCTTAATTGAAAATGATATCTGACTCAGAGCCTTAGAAACTAAAACGAAAAACATAAACAAACATCCCGACCCATTTGTTGAGAGCGTGTTTATGGATGAATCTCTGATGATGTTCGATAACAAATGAATTTCTACTCCCTAGAACAAAAATATGATGATTGCGACACATCTCATAAAACCATATCAGAGTCAGCCAATTTTCGTCTGTCGTCGGCACTATAAGAAATGTCACATCCGCGTTGTTATGTAGTTTTCCTTTTTTTCTGGATTCGCTTCATTTCGAAGACTAACTTTTGCCGTTCAAAAATTGTTTTCCACACATATATGATCACTACTAGTTCCAATACAACATCTTCACATCTATAATCCAGATTCCACTCTCCACAAATTATGATATGATGTTTACATGGTAAGAACATTAGAACACATGTATTTTAAAAGTGGCCTTTTCTTTGAACAGTTGGATATATAATAAAATGGTAATTATACAATTGACTGTACCATTTTAACAAAGTTACCTTGAATACGAGAAATGTATGCGTGTATGCTGAAAGCACGTGTAACGAGTCAAGTAAATTAGGTATCACAAATGTAATACAGGAAATACTTAGTGACTAAGTAAAACATGTACGATGACACACATACCCCGCGAGTGATGTTAGAAACATTTCAAATTAGCAAGCGTCTTTAGACGTTTTGTTAGCTGCTTCGCTTATAACGTATCCTATTTTATTTTACCGGAGTTAAAGGGACACAAGCCCCAATTTATTTAGTTCGTATTACTTTCTTCAGTAAAGCAGTCGGTTTGTTAGAAGTGTGAGAGAGTGGTTGGTAATCGTCCTTAATGGTGCATAGTTAGATATTGTTGTTTTAAGGCGTCATATTTTGATTATCCACTGAACATCAAACGCCCAAAATCGCCTTTACCATTGGATACATGTAGGTGCTTGATTTTAGAGTGTTTGAACTAGTTGAACTTCTTGCAATGAAATTTGCGTTGGTGGTAAACAAGAGAACATAGAACATGTGTTGACGGTTTTGAGAGTTCGGGTAGGTATAAACACGGATGGTAATACTCACATCATGAGAACATGGACTCGTCGGGTTGGCATACTCGAGTCGGCAGGATATAAACGTTCTGAATGTGTATAAAACCGCTCCGATATACGCGTGTGGGATAAGTCGATTAACGAAACGAGGACGATGTTGGAAATGTTATAGATCTTGTAGTGACCATTTTGGCTATTTTTCTCTGTTTTTAATGCAGCAAACATATGAATGTTTGTTTCTCTGACTCACGAGTTGACTTATACACCAAGATCTGGCGTATACTCCAGAGAAAACATTCCCCATATTATAAATGAAGTGTATGATATGTGTGAATTTGTCAAGAGGAACAAGGGAACGCTTTGTAAGAATTAGTTATTGCTTGAGATAAAAATACAACAAATGTTTGGTTTATATTCATGTTCAAGACCGTTATCTCAATGAGCTGAACTAATGTTGTCTACATGTGCCACCAAACATGCATACTTACATTACTTTCTAAAATGTTTTGGAAAAAGCTTTCATGTATACTTGGTTTCTACATGAGACCCTGTGCTACTAATGTGTCATATCGATACCGAATTACTCGAGGGTACACATGCAACAAAAATACATTTGCACTTAAAATCACTATTCCTTTATAAAAAAGGTCATTGTCACTGCAACATAAAGTGCCATTGATATCGAGTTTCAATATGTTGTTAATTATGTTATCATTTTACCATATTGATGTATAATGCGAGTTTATTGTGTTTATGTTTTTTTCAGTGAGCGTGGATGGTGGCTGGAGCGGATGGGGCGGTTGGTCTTCTTGCTCAAAACCATGTGGAAGAGGGCTCCGTAATAAGAAACGGCTTTGCAATAACCCAACTCCGAAGAACGACGGCAAGAAGTGTATAGACTCTAGCATTAATTATGAGGCTTGCAACAAAGACCCATGTCCGGGTAATATCTTACGAATGATATTATATATTTAATGTTAATGTATGTAATATTAATGTATCTTAAGGAATTGAATTGCCACAAAGCTTTATATTATAAGAAACAACACTTGTATTTATACTTGATCTGCTTTAGACACTTGAGTGAATAGTATACATTCAGTTTAAAGGGTATTTTAAAGGCAATTCAACCATCAATATATAACCATCCGTTGTGTACCTGCATTTATATGTTTACATTCATTGCGTGTATATTTAAAGGTTATTCAACAATTCGGATCCATGTTTTGAAATGGTCGTGTTTTTCAGACGGGCCGATGTAATGTGTAAACTGAACTTTTTCGTGAATAGTATGTTGCTATATTAGTGTTTGGTACCCACTACTGCAAATTTATTTTCATAATTAGCTAAACATACGTTGTGTTCTTGATATAGTTTAACGTTGGCTGACAAACGGTCGTTTCGACAGTTATTCTTAATGTAATACTGAAACATACAGTAACGTGTTAAACTGTTTTTTTAAGTAAACGGTGTCTGGGGAGGGTGGGCCGGATGGACATCATGTACCAAATCTTGTGGACGTGGTAGGAAGTCAAGGACACGACCCTGTAACAACCCAGCCCCTGCATACGGTGGCTCCGGGTGTCAGGGGAGTAGCAGCACCGCATCAGATTGTAATATAAACGGTTGTCCAAGTACGTATATCATCAATTCATAGTGTAGTTTATTTTACAACGATTACGAAACAAGTTATACACCTTGTATTACTCATGTTCGTTGGCACCGATGTTCGCGTTCGGATGGTCTTCAGGTGGTACTCACTTTTGTTCATGACAACATTAGTAATGGTCTTGTAACTTGGGATGTTCAAGCAATAACATAGGCAACTGACCAACCTCAAGAGTTTCGCATTAAAAATAGTTTATATTGGTGGACTAGTACAGTAGTACAGTATTGTAATTACATATACATCGCTAATACATATATAAACTGATTGATGCTGTTATTATTGTTGTTAACTCATGTTGTTAGTGTTGTCAAACTATGTCTAATAAGCAATCTCGTTCATTAAAGTCTTTATTATTAACTCTAACGGTGATTATTGGTAATTGATTACATTTGTGTATACATGTATTTAAATATGTTACTGTAATTCTGTTTTATATTTTATTTAGAACTTTCTGTTGTATTGTCGTTTGACATATTTAGCGTATATACTTTTTATAATACTTTTTGGAGTACAGTTTTCAGTTTCTTCACTATATAAAGATGCCGAAAGGTGCGAAAGCAATGAGTACCCACGGCGTCTTAAAATAAGGTCACGGTTTAGGTATTGTAATGTGTTATCTGTTTTTGGATATACATCACACTTACTTCCATAACCTTTGTCAATTGCTGTTTGCCGTATGCCAACATATTTGTATGGTGATATTTGAACAAACTACTTATACAGGAGGCAATGAGTCTGCTTAAAAATTAAACATTCAGCTGTATTTTGTAGTAAACGGTAATTGGGCAACATGGCCCGGATGGACGACATGTACTAAAACTTGTGGAAGTGGTAGAAGATCAAGGACACGTACGTGTAGTAACCCGGTCCCTGCATATGGTGGACGCTCTTGTACAGGGAGTAGCAGTATTGGAGAATCTTGTAATACGAACAAATGTCCAAGTACGTTCAAATTAGCACACATTGTTTTCATCTGATGTCAGCATCAGTCTGTATATGTCTGCGGCGGTTGCTAGAGTAAAACAAATCACTTATGCAAGAGTAACCCAAACCATTCCCAGTTAGACAAATAAGTGTTTACTACACTGTATTTCTTTCGTTTGCAGTTGATGGTAAATGGGGAGGTTGGACAAGTTGGGGATCGTGTTCTCTTACATGTGGCGGTGGTAAACAGACCAGATCACGCACGTGCACAAAACCATTCCCTGCTTATGGCGGTAAAACTTGCCCGGGGACTAACAGAGAAGAAAAGAACTGTAACACGAACAAGTGTCCAAGTAAGATATTACTGCTTAATTGACAGAATACAAACTTTTCTTGTAGATCGCATGTGATTCAACATCAAGTGTCAATGTGTAAACCATTAATATTGATATTACAGAACTCAAAAATATACAAGAATGCTGCCACGGTCTTTGAAGCATTCGTCATCGAAATCACTGTTTGCATTACAGTTTGTTATACATTTTATATTTCACAGTTGATGGTAAATGGGGAGGTTGGACCAGTTGGGGGTCGTGTCCTGCAACATGCGGCGGCGGTAAACATACCAGATCAAGGACGTGCACTAAACCCTTTCCTGCATTTGGCGGAAAAACTTGCCCGGGAACTAGCAGTGGACAGCAGGACTGTAATACGAATAATTGTCCAAGTATGAGGATTATCGATAGTGCATTATCGATTGTTATGGGAAAATACGTGATTTATATACGAATCCCAAAGTTAATTCCAATAATGGTAGATTAAACCAAGCATAATCACTCCAGCACTATTGTTTGATCAACCCATTTTCCCTATTTGTAACTATATATCATTTTGAAATAAAACAAATAGTAAATTCAGTAGTAATTTTATAAAGAAAACGCCCGTTTGTATGACAACGAGTATGTAGTACTTAAGCACGACAAACATCGATATATTACATGGGTAATGCTTAGTTGTATTTATTATGCTTCCAAATGACCTACTACTACTTTGTTCGCATTAAGATAAGTATATATTGTGTTCACAGTTGACGGTAAATGGGCGGGATGGGCCGGTTGGTCAGGATGTTCTGTCAGTTGTGGTGGTGGTAAAAGGTCAAGGACAAAGCCGTGCACCAATCCAGCGCCTGCTTATGGCGG
>ENA-OREC01001811-OREC01001811.1-marine-metagenome-genome-assembly--contig:-NODE-1811-length-11247-cov-15.635363_pt1 | contig 11247 bp, 6 predicted proteins | sample MGYA00248626_ERZ508543 | MGnify/ENA primary metagenome ERZ508543 (study PRJEB26211, sample SAMN05518279) | marine metagenome | isolation source: Puget Sound, Washington, USA | host: Bankia setacea... | reverse complement strand
ATGTAGCATCACATGTACATGGTCGTGGTTAACACTTCTGAATGTAGCATCACATGTACATGGTCGTGGTTAACACTAACATCACGGTATGCATCGTTATTTTATATCGACATCATCGTCTTCCTCATCAGCCTCGCCATCAGTGTGTCGTAACCATCAACACCATCAATGTTAAAGTCGTCGCCATATTGAGTTTGGTGTAAGTATGTATTATAACATTTCTCTATGTGGTAACATGTTTCCAACACAATGTTTAATACGCTCTTTGCTCAAATGTCATGCTCACTTTGTATTTACGTACATTCTAGAGATATCACCATGTTGCTTTACACAGTCGACATCAAACCTCGTCATAAATTTAGCAAGGTTGTACTGTTGTTATGCTGGGTTGTGTTGCCCTGTTGTGTTATGTTGTACTGTTATGTTGGGTTGGATTGTATTGTGTTGTACTGTTATGCTGGGTTGTGTTGCCCTGTTGTGTTATGTTGTACTGTTATGTTGGGTTGGATTGTATTGTGTTGTACTGTTATGCTGGGTTGTGTTGCCCTGTTGTGTTATGTTGTACTGTTATGTTGAGTTGTGTTGTATTGTTGTGTTGTGTTGTACTGTTATGTAGGGTTGTGTTGTACTGTTATGTTGAGTTGTGTTGTATTGGGTTGTACTGTTATGCTGGGTTGTGTTGCACTGTTATGTTGTGTTGTACTGTTATGTTGGGTTGTGTTGTACTGTTGTGTTGTGTTGTACTGTTATGCTGGGTTGTGTTGCACTGTTGTGTTTTGTTGTGTTGTATTGTTGCGTTGTGTTGTACTGTGATGTTGAGTTGTGTGGTATTGGTTTATTGTGTTGTACTGTTATGCTGGGTTGTGTTGCACTGTTGTGTTGTACTGTTATGTTGTGTTGTATTGTTGCGTTATGTTGTACTGTTATGTTGGGTTGGGTTGTATTGTTGTGTTGTGTTGTACTGTTATGTTGGGTTGTATTGTGTTGTACTGTTAAGTTGGGCTGGGTTGTATTGTGTTGTACTGTTATGTTGGGTTGGGTTGTATTGTGTTGTACTGTTATGTTGGGTTGGGTTGTACTTTTATGCTGGGTTGTGTTGCACTGTTGTATTGTGGTGTACTGTTATGTTGTGTTGTGTTACATTGTTGTGTTGTGTTGTACTGTTATGTTGGGTTGTACTGTTATGTTGGGTTGTGTTGCATGTTGTGTTGTGTTGTACTGTTATGTTGGGTTGTATTGCGTTGTACTGTTATGTTGGGTTGGGTTGTACTGTTGTGTAGTGTTGTACTGTTATGTTGGGTTGGGTTGTATTGTGTTGTACTGTTATGTTGGATTGTGTTGTACTGTTGTATTGTGTTGTACTGTTATGTTGGGTTGTGTTGTACTGTTGTATTGTGTTGTACTGTTATGTTGTGTTGTGTTGTACTGTTGTATTGTGTTGTACTGTTATGTTGGGTTGTGTTGCATGTTGTGTTGTGTTGTACTGTTATGTTGGGTTGTATTGTGTTGTACTGTTATGTTGGGTTGGGTTGCACTGTTGTGTAGTGTTGTACTGTTATGTTGGGTTGGGTTGTATTGTGTTGTACTGTTATGTTGGATTGTGTTGTACTGTTGTGTTGTTGTGTATATGTTCATATACAGAAGATCTGACCTTTGTATTTGTACTCATACGTGTTAATCTCAATAAAACAATACTGGTACCGATTTTCCCTTTTAACATGATTGGTAACTGAAAACCCATAAAAGTAAGAACACTAAAACCCCATAACTTCTTGTTATTACAATTAATGCTGTAACTGTTCATTTAAATACTATTTGGATCCATGCATCAACAATCACCTATATATTGACAAGAAATGATTTAAGGTTGTACACGATCCCCGTCAATGATATGTACATGAATATAGTTATAAGATATTGGTTAGTATCTGTATCACACCTACTATATTGAATATTGATTTAACAAGTACTGTTTTGCTTATTTTTATTTTGTTTCGATATTTGTTTTCTCGTGTTTGCTTTTTCCACTACATGTGCTTTAGTGTTGTTCGTAATAGTGTAAATACTATGACAATAAGCTGTTATATGTTCTGACAATGACCTGTTATATGTTCTGACAATGACCTGTTATATGTTCTGACAATGACCTTTTATATGTTCTGACAATGACCTGTTATATGTTCAGACAATGACCTTTAATATGTTCTGACAATGAGCTGTTATATGTTCTGACAATGAACTGTTATATGTTCTGACAATGAGCTGTTATATGTTCTGACAATGACCTTTTATATGTTCTGACAATGAGCTGTTATATGTTCTGACAATGAGCTGTTATATGTTCTGACAATGATCTGTTATATGTTCTGACAATGACCTGTTATATGTTCTGACAATGACCTGTTATATGATGTATAATCAATTAGATGTATAGTCACTTAGATGTATAGTCGCTTAGATGTATAATAACTTAAATGTGTCGCTTAGATGTATAATCACTTAGATGTATAATCGCTTAGATGTATAGTCACTTAGATGTATAATCGCTTAGATGTATAGTAACTTGAATGTATAATCGCTTAGATGTATAATCGCTTAGATGTATAATCACTTAGATGTATAATCACTTAGATGTATAGTCACTTAGATGTATAATCGCTTAGATGTATAATCACTTAGATGTTTAATAACTTATATGTATAATCAATTAGATGTATGATAACTTAAATGTATAATCACTTAGATGTATACTAACTTAAATATATAATCACTTAAATGTATAATCACTTAGTTGTAAAATCACTTAAATGTATAATCACTTAGATGTATAATCGGTTAAATGTATAATAACTTAGATGTATAATCACTTAAATGTATAATGACATAGATGTATAATCACTTAAATGTATTATCACTTAAATGTATAATCACTTTGATGTATAATCACTTAGATGTATAATCACTTAAATGTATAATCACTTAGATGTATAATCATTTATAAGTATAATAACTTAGATGTATAATCATTTATAAGCATAATCACTTAGATGTTTACTCACTTAAATGTATAATCACTTAAATGTATAATCACTTAGATGTATAATCACTTAGATGTATTATCACTTAGATGTATAATCACTTATATGTATAATAACTTAGATGTATAGTCACTTAGATGTATAATCACTTAAATGTATAATCACTTAGATGTATAATCACTTAAATGTATACTCACTTAGATGTATAATCGCTTAAATGTATTATCACTTAAATGTATAATCAATTAGATGTATAGTCACTTAGATGTATAATCGCTTAGATGTATAATCACTTAGATGTATGATAACTTAAATGTATAATCATTTAGATGTATGATAACTTAAATGTATAATCACTTAGATGTATAATCACTTAAATGTATAATCACTTAAATGTATAATCACTTAGATGCATAATAACTTAGATGTATAATCACTTAAATGTATAATCACTTACATGTAATATCGCTTAAATGTATAATAACTTAGATGTATAATCACTTAAATGTATAATCACTAAGATGTATAATCACTTAAATGTATAATCACTTACATGTAATATCGCTTAAATGTATAATAACTTAGATGTATAATCACTTAAATGTATAATCACTTAGATGTATAATCACTTAAATGTATAATCACTTAGATGTATAATCACTTAGATGTATAATCACTTAAATGTATAATCACTTAAATGTATAATCACTTAGATGTATAATCACTTAGATGTATAATCACTTAGATGTATAATCACTTAGATGTATAATCACTTAAATGTATAATCACTTAAATGTATAATCACTTAGTTGTATAATCACTTTAATGACAAATTAATTAACTGTTACGAACTTTAATTATAATTGACCGAACCACAACAATCTAAAACAACGTATGAATACACAGTCAGGAATGTACACATCAAATCATCTCAAGTGTCAATGTTACGACTTTTAGAAAGACAACACACCATGCGTACTGTTTTATTGAAGAAGGTAATATAAACCTGTACTATATCGCTAACCGGTCAAGTTCTCAACAACACAACTAAAATATCAAAATCAAGAATCAGTACTTACTTTGTTCTCCTTCCCAGTTTCTGATGATCAGCACTTTTAACTCCACATCTTTAGTTTTCTGATCTCAACAGTAACCAAGCAAACCAGCTTTCATTCATCAGCGACATCACATCAATCAAAATCAAAAACTTACATTTAATCTCTTTGTCCAGGTATATGTTAGCAGATATTCAGAGTTTAAGTTTCACATTGACATTTTTCACCTTCACGATTTTGTTTAGACAAGATATATTACCCAGGGAGACTTTTTTCCTAGTTGATAATTACTCGCGTGCCGTACGATACCTGTGCGGTTGCCATGGAAACAAACATTGCCTGGTAGAAACGATTGTATTGATTAAAGCGACATTGACTGACTTAACAGAGAGCAGACCACTATACTAGTTGTATTATCATTTTCTACCGGATAACTGCGCCGCAATGAAGATAGAGTTTTATTAATGTGCGTATCATTTGCTCATATGAAACAATGTTATGCTTATTTTCCTTTTTATTATTTTCCTTTGTCAATGATTGATTTCTGGGGTTAGCAATCACACGCTGTGATCATCGTAATAATCAGATTTTCAAAGACCACACTTCCTTTTCCATTTTAGTTTCATGTATAGTACGTGTATATAATTACAGGCAAGAGAAGATGTGCACAGTCGTTTCTTACCATTTTGGACATTTCGTTTCCTTATGTATTATACAAGTTAATGTCCTTTTTCTTCTTACAGAAACAAAGGTACACTTATGTTTTTTCTTCAGTTGCACACAATTTGTTTCGTCAGCTATTCCACTGAATTCCTTTTAAACATATAGTTATTCGAGTTAGTAATTTTGTTCCAGCTATATGCTACCTCATTTTGTACGTTGTAATGCTGAGCTTCACACTGCTGACATTCACTAAATGTGATTCCAGAGGTTGTAGACCAGCGGCCAAATGTTGAACAAATGAAAGTTAATGCACCGGTGGACTATACGGACAAATGATATATCAACGAAAAGAGAAATGCCTGAATTTTCATAAAAGTGCGGTGGTGTCCACCGGTGCATTAACATCGTTAACTAGACGACTTTTCCATAGTTCGCCGCTCGACTATTGGCAAAACGTACTGAAGAGTAACTTTGCCAGTCGCCGCGCTCTGGACAAATAGTGAACGTGAAATGTTACGAAATATGTGAAACCACAATGAGCGTCTCTGTTTCAATACCTTTCGAGACAATATATGAAAGTAGAAAGTTAATAGGGTTATGAAAGTATAGTACACTGAAACAGGATATTAAAATACAAAACTATGTATTTGAAATAATTAAATTCCAATAAAATTATGATGGTTCATGGGTTTAAAGAATGCAGTGTTCAAAGGCTGAATGACTTCATAAAACCACTTTGAACACTTCCACTGCATTCCATAAAAGTTACATTTATTTTAATATGGAGCGTACATACGTTGTGGCTTACGTGAACATATCGTCAGATAAGATTTAACTTGAACCGAGCTGGCTGTACCAAGCATCCCGCATTTCGTTTCAATAGGGTGAGCAGAACTGTGTGGCGAGTTATCACAAACTCCTCCTGGTGGTTGAACAAGAGATATAGCACATACACAAACTATACCCATTTCACCGTTGATCTATATGTGTGACACTGACGTTGAATCGAACTGGTAGTAGTTATGTGCATCGTCATTATACGGTTTCAAAAGTTATGGAGCGGATACACTTTGTGGCGGATAGTCGGACGGACAGGTGGACATACAGACAAGTAGAACAGCATCAGTATATGTCTCTCCTATTACGTGGGAGAGATTATAAATATGAATAAATATCAAGACAATTTACATAATATTATATCATTTGTAATAGGTAATAGATACATTTTGTAAGCTTGTTTTTAAAGGTCTTTAAATACAACTTTAATGAAAACATCATCATCCAACGTCCACAGATATGTACACATGTCCATGGTTTCTTTTAGTTCTAGACACACATACTCGTTCTCTGGATTCTTTCTGATCGCCTCTCCTCCTAGAATGTATAGTTGCAGCAAACGAGAACACAGCAATATACGTAGAAACTTTAATTCATCTTTCTGCAGTGTGAACTCCATCAAATAACCTCTGATGATAAGGTTTGCCACAGTTAAAGGTTCGTATTGGCCTAAGCACGATGACATCAAATCCGCCATGATGATCACTAATTCACTGACGTAGAAGCTTTTGCAAGCGTCTCCGAAGTCAATTATTCCGGATATGACGTAATCGCTGTTAGATTCATCAGAGCGTTGGACAATTATGTTACAGTTGTTTATATCACCATGAATATAACCTTGAACAAAAGAATTCAACTGGTTAAAAGAAAACATCTCGAAAACAGACACACAGTGAACAGAAAAACGAAAATCAACTTTAACACAAACATCTTTAACCATTTACGTAAACTAACATGAGCGTTGACAGTAATACTTTAACAGTCTAGACTGTGATTGTAAAACCGTTGCGCACGTGAACAGCAACACCTGTTTGAATGTATATATACAAGCAAAACATGATATAGATATATTACGGACTTCGAAAAATAGCGTGTTTCCAGATGCAACATATGTTTTGTTTTTGTGTGTTTTTTGTAAAACGTATGCGCGTCATAAACAGAAACTGATTATCTTACCTTTCCGAAACTGTGCAAGATCTGTAACGACGTTTGTTTTGAATGATTCTATTATGCTACGACCCATCGTAAGTTCTTGGTCGCTGCAATGGTGCTTCAACATGGGTTCCAGATCTAATACACGGCTCAATTCCCAAGCACTATCGCTGTCCTCTTTTTCATCGAGATTTTCAGGTTTAAAATTCTGAAGATAATTTAAAATACAAACTATTATACAGATATCGCATATTGAAGGCTCACGATGAAATGATAGTTACCGTGTGAATATCTTTATATAAATGTGCATACGTATATGGATTATAGTGGAATTAGTACAAGCTAGAGAAAAGAAAATCCGAAAAGAAAATACATGTAGTATCTTAGTGTAAACGTCTTTATCTAAAGCTTGTTGTATTTTTAGAACAGTTTGGGACAGTAGAATGTGTCTCATGGATCAGTTTCTCGTTTGAAATAATACACCTGCTTAACAGCACATGTCATTTATGTATGCTTGATTTTCCCATGATTCAGCAGGTGTGCAAGAATAAACAAAATGGGTATGTTAAAGTCTATTTACCATCAAAGCAGCGTCAATCTTCCCTGCCAGCCGACCAACATCTTCCAGCAGAGATAGAGGGTTGTTAGCATCAAGCAGCGTGATTCCTGGGAGGTAGGTTAATCCGTACAAGGTCCACGATGCGTCCGATAACCCTGCAAACATGAGACAAAATTATAACACAAACAGTTAAACTTATATCAATATGACTTTATACACATGTATAAGGCAAACTCCAGTAAATTAAGTTGGGTTAAATTCATATTTCAATTAAATGAACTTAAAGGTCAACTCTCTCCGTATTTGAACTGGATGACACAATACTACGTGAGCATCACTGATAGGCTAAGATGATCAAGTCGTAAAGGTAACTCACGAACTTTCATTTTTTGTGCGAATATCTCTTTTGACTGCTGCCACATGGTCGATGTTCGTAAAAGTGTGTTATCCTTCGGGTTCAAAATGTGTCTAAGTAGCTATCATATTACATTGATTGTTTTAGGAATAGTGGGGCTTTAACCAAACCAAACTCACACCGAAACCGTGTTCATTACGTGGACTACAACTTGTTGGCACTTAAGCTACACACCTCCAACAGATGAGTATTCTTTTAGGGGAACTTGTAGTATGCACTGTCCATTCACGTCCTTGATTGGTCTGCAAGTTACGATGTGATGTGCATGTAGAAAGTTCATAAGTTGAAACTGTAAGTCTGAAAATACATTTATACCATGGAGTAATTACATAAAAATTATAAGGCATGTAACAAGTCTCATTAGTTTTGGATCCTACATCGTTTACAACTGAAACTCGTTTGCATAAATTATCCAAGCCTATTTATTTCTGCGCCACATGATTCTCAGGAAAGTTGTATAGCATACGTCTGTACGACCTCCTCTTCTCATTGGGCTCCTTTCAGGGTAGGTTATATCAAAGTATTGTTTCAATCAGACTAATATTTAAAGATCAGTTGCTAAAATAAAATTAGGACATACACATACAGTCTCTACCGATGTGTTACCATTTATACAATACTCGGTCTTACAAGTCTGTTTAGAATACAGTTCGTATATTTCATCACGGCTGGTGATATATTTATACCATTCAACTGTTCCAGGATATCTTAGTTTACACAGATTTCAACAAAGCAGAATACATTTAACAATTACACCGTGGTGATGTGTTCTTAACAATGCTTTGAATTGTGCAAGTTACAGGCTAATACTTACTAGTTAGATGTTTATCTAGCCGACGTCGAGTTAAAAACGTTACTTGATGTAATACCATACTATAATTTATCATCACGAAGAAGTATGCTGAAGTAGTATTTGTACTTACCTAATTGCTGCGCAGAGGACGATGTCTGTTTGAGAATCATATGCTGCTGACCGGTATCAGTTTGTCCGAATTGTGATGTATCCGAATCACCATCAACAAAAGTAATGAGAAAGTTTCGGTCTTCATATCCAACTAGTTGTTTGATACTTACAACAGATTTATGAAAGTGAGTTTTTAAAACAGTTCTTATTATTTTCCCTTCTTCAGCATCCATTATTAATGGAACTAATCGCAATTTCACATGTGGGTAAATATTCACAACACGTGTTTCCGCTCAGTGTGAAGTCAATAGTTTCGAATAGCGATCGATAGCTGTTGATCAAATTAGTGTTCCAACCAACGTGTGCTTTGTTGTGTATTTTTTTTTAACAATTTAAACGTGTAAAAGCTTTCATTGTTTATCTAATGTTGGATATTGTTTGGAAGATGTACACGTGAATCTCAAAATAAAATATAGCAGTTTTATGACTATTATTATTGAGGATGCCTAAACAACGTGTAAATGGGAACTTCAATAACGTATCATTATGTGTGTACAATCTTAAATAGTCTGTTACAATATAGAACTATGTTTGCTATGAAATCACGTTGTGTCTTAAACTAAGAATTGCATTTGCTTTTACTATGCTAATATGTTGTTCCGTGTTCTCACAGATGGCTCGCCACAGAAATTGTACACGTGTATATTTGTGTTTCCACTGTTTTGACAAATCTATCATTTCACACATTGAACTATATTTGTCTAGTGTAGGTATTGGCCATAATGTATCTTAATTAACACGATGGTGTTTTATGAATGTATCGTAACTGAAAAACGAACGTGGTCATTGTTGTTGAACGGCCATTAGATATGATATTGCCACCACAATCGTATAGGCAGGTAAATATAAATAGATAGCTCTGTGTTTGTGTACATCTCTTTCTTTGTGGTTTTAAAGCGAGTTTGAACATGTTATATCTGGTGTGTTAAGTATATGGTAAGCCAAGCATAGGATGGCAACTTTCGGTACGGGTAATTATGCTGCAGCAGAAACTGGTGTACGTTATCCATGTACATGCATGATGCTGTGTTTTTAACGGTAGTGTTTGATCATATATGCAAATATCATACACCAGACTAATACGTGTGTACAGTGTGGGTTAAAATCCAAGGTCACTATGTAGAACGGTAAATGTATTGTTTCTGTAAAACATAAACATATTTTGGTATACATGCAAAATGTATGTAGGTTTGTGCAGTGACCGTTTCATAATTGATATTTAACCGTTGTGTTGTGTTGTGCCTCCGTGCGATGCAATTTGTATTCACAAAAGCAGAATAATGCAATGAAATAAGCAATATTGAAATACTTCATCAACAGTGAATTGAGCCTGATCGTCTTAAACAGATTTGTTATTAGGTTTAAAGCACTTATTTCACCGCCTCCTCGATATCCTAGTGGTATAGTGCTGGCTTCGAGTGCGGAAGGTCCGGGTTCAATACCCAGTCAAGGACCGCATAATACCAAAGACAATATAAAAATGGTACCAGGTGTGCCCTTGTTTAGCATTGAACATTCAAAAGGGAAAATACTGGCTCTTTCTCAAGAATTAAGATAGGAAAATAAATTTAATGAATAAAATCTGGGATAGAAAATCCTTCGAAGTCGGAGATCATTGGCCGTTGTGGCGGGGATGAAAAAACCGATTGACCACGCAGAACCGACAAAAGTCGAACGCTAAGAAAAAAAAAGCACTTATTTCTAACTAAAGTGTATGGTATTAGCTTTAAACAAATAACAAAACAAACCATTTAATGTTCAAATGGTTTATTGTAAGGATTATGTTCGAGTCACTCTATTTAACCCTCCATTTACAATACATTGTAGTCCTGGTGCCAATAAGCCATGCCATTAAACTGAGTTCGACAAATGCAGATAATGGAACAGTGGGGTGTGAGTTTCTGACAATGTTACTATGGAAACCATAAACACATTCTGGTAACAATTTTAATCACTCACTTTTTCATTTTTTATTTGTTTATCATAAGCTCTTAATGTCAGTTACATACAATCTTCTTCAGCTTATAATTGGTGAACATGACAAGAAAATATTGTATTGTGCAGATAAAAACAATTCTGGATAAATGTGCAACTCAAATAACACTAGCACACATGTAAGTAAATAGTTCAAAATATTGTTTGATAATGCCCATCTACTTCCCTACTACATTACACTACCTTTTATCTCAAATGACCATTGCATATAATGTTAAACGTCTATGTAAATAGAACATCCCAAAGATATATAATGTAAAAAAATAAACACTGAAAACTAATACTTTAGCATGAACACAAACACATGAGCAATTCATGGAGAAACTAAATGTTCTTTTAAACATTCAATAAGGAGTTTGGTTTACATCTGTTTAACATTGTGTTTGTTACTTTCTGTTTATACATATACATACATGTCTTTTTGTCTAAACGGAGCAGAGATCATTATAAAGTTAAATTGTCCTAAAAAGATAATATCCTAAACAAAGCACGAAGTAAGCACTCTTACAAATATGTAAATAAGTGTGTGTGTAGACTTTAACTTAACTTTGTATTTCTAGTTAATACAT
>ENA-OREC01001810-OREC01001810.1-marine-metagenome-genome-assembly--contig:-NODE-1810-length-11248-cov-13.034912_pt1 | contig 11248 bp, 3 predicted proteins | sample MGYA00248626_ERZ508543 | MGnify/ENA primary metagenome ERZ508543 (study PRJEB26211, sample SAMN05518279) | marine metagenome | isolation source: Puget Sound, Washington, USA | host: Bankia setacea... | reverse complement strand
AATCACATACATAATGAAACGGGTAATAATCACATACATAATGAAACGGGTAATAATCACATACATAATGAAACGGGTAATAATCACATACATAATGAAACGGGTAATAATCACATACATAATTAAACGGGTAATAATCACATACATAATGAAGCATCGTCACTTAAATAATACTTCTCATCTCGAGTATGAATTAGCTTACGTTTCATTGACGAACAGTGAACGACACTAACAGGAACATGTATCAACAGATATCCCTTTTCGAACAGCATAACTACTGTTGTTGTTGTTGTTTACTGGCATGCTAGACACTTATCCATACTCAATCAATCAACTATTCACGTTGAAAAAGCCTTCGTCACATTGCTTTCATCTGACATGTTGTCCTTGTATTTGGATACAGTGAGTGATTACTGTTACCAACATCCAATCTCCCACAACAAATAACGACACCTATGACATCATAGGGTCGAACATTAAGTTGTTTGACTGATTTACTTAACTTTAATGAAATACATCGTAAACGTAGACAAGCTGAAATGTAAATCATGTTCATGTATTAGTGACGACGCACGTCTTGACCTGGAATGAATTGGTGCATATGTAAGTCGTTCTGATAAATGTGCTTCAGTGACGATGTAAATGTAGTAAGTATCACTGTGTGTTTGGAGTGTTTACTAGTATGTTTAATAGCGTAGTTTTATTGTCACAGCTTTATCTATTTTACAATACAAAGTTAATTGAATCCCGTTAATCATTTACATGACCTTTAACATCAGTATTGCGGTAACTATAGTTGGCAGTGTTCAGATGGTAAGCTTGCGTATATTGTGTGTTCTTTTAGTTTAAGTATGTCACAATAAGAGTACATTGGTATATAGTGTTCCTCAGATCTATATCACTATCTGGTATCACATCATGGCCTTGTATCTTGATACTTTTACTGGTTACTATACCAACAGATAACCTCCCACAACAACATATGCCGTGTCTGGTGTTATTACAAGAGAACATAAGGATAGTTTAACTGATGAGCTAGTTTATGATGACGTATGCGTATTCTATCACAGTAAAATAGGTACAGTTTTGTAACAAATATTAAATGCAGACTTATTGCCAGATTATCATAATCCATCGGCATTTACTCATATAAGGATATTAATAAGGTAGCTGCCATTCTTGTATTGACTGTAAACAGGTTTACCCTATATCTCGTAAGTTGTTGTTTACAATTCATTATTGCCCATCTCAGTGAGTTGTGATTGTAACAAACAATGTACTGAACAAACAGAATCACATATAAAGTAGATGGTGTTAATGTAATCTTGCTTGTTTGACTGTTTCTAATGTTGATAAATGTTAGGCACCCAGTGTACATGTTCGTTATAAAAGTTCGAAGTACAATATCAAGCAATATACCGTCGTTCTACTGCAGTTAGTCTGGGTTTATATCAAGTGTGTAAGCTCGTAGTGCGGATCATGAACACGTATGTACCATCCAATATAGATATATAAGGCACTTCAAAGAAAGAAGGCGGCACATGATTGGTTTAAAAAATATAGGTTGATGCAGAGTTATGCATTATAGTTCAGATTGTACAGTAACAACCTCGGATAATGCGGACTTCGTTCACAATCATGACATGTAATGAGTTGTAGTGTTTTTCGAGCAACATTTAGACATAAATGTGAGTAAATCGGGTTAATTGTTGAACATCATACAACCAGCTTGATAGAATTACGTTGAAACGAACGAAACAACCCATACATTCAGCTAAGATCTTTAAATGTCACATATTGTCTTGTTTTTAAAGAACAACTGCTTAACTTGAACTTGCATTTATATGTCAAATACTGTTAATGACAAGTGTGCGTGATATAAAGAACGTAAAAACATACAACGCTAGTTAGGTTGTTGAAGTTTAATTCGAGTCTCAATATCCAACCGCTCAATGCTTTATTGTACACTGTATATTGGACATCATATGTAGGGTGTTCACTTGTGGATTGTGGAGTACTTAACAACATACGACTAGCTATGTACAGTGAGAAGTTACCTTCCAACACCATAACATAAAATCCCAAAGGACGGTATAAATAAACATTGGCGAAGCTGTAAGCAGGGTCATACAATGGTGTAAGTTAACATAAACGAGTGGGCTCCATATGTGGATCAGGTCACAGGGAAACTGGTAGGAAAAATATTGGCAAGCCAGCAATAATATATATGTTTGTATTTACCTGTTCGATGATCTACTCTCGTGTTGTCTGCTTCTGTTTGTGAGTGGATGTTAAACGATCCAGGGTGCACTTAAACTGTAATGTTGTTTTGAGGAGTTTGCATTTACCACGTGATTTAGTTATGTTTCTACTTTTATGAAGGTCATATTGCAAATAAGACAAATGTCTACTTGTTTGAGCATGGGCTGACCTTTTTAATATACATACATTGTATAACATATAATAATTCAAGAATTTAACGTTTTAGTTTATACTTATTTGTTTTAGTTCGATAGTGAAACAAGCAATTTTATGCTTATGTAAATCACGCTCGAATCCGTTCCTGGAACCTAAGCAATTAGATTAAAGTTTCTTGCTCAAGGAAACAACGGGGGCCTTTGATGGGACTCGAGCTCACGACGGACAGGTATCCACCGATCACGAGTCAGACGCGCTACCCACTACGTTCTCAAAGTTCTCTCAGATTGCGATGCTTAGTGTTGTTTTACATTAAATTGACTAATTTTCCAGGCCGATAATGCAACAAAAACCGTACATATGTATTAAAATCTATTTTGCTCTTGAAACTCTGTTAAACTGATATAAAATTGGCGTGACCTACATACCATTATTCAACACATCCAGCGAACGCTTAATTGTCGTTTGTCCGACTTTGTTGCCAAACACCACTTGCTAAGAACTCGTGTTTAGCAGATGAAAATAGAAATACAAGTAAAACAAACAAAAGCAACACTAAACAAAAATGAAGGGGTGCTTTACTTTACGATGTACATAGATGTATTCAGAAAGTCATTATCAGCAGGTGTCATTATCAGCAGGTGTCATTATCAGCACGTGTCATTATCAGCGAGTGTCATTATCAGCGCACGTCATTATCAGCGCGTGTCATTATCAGTACGTGTCATTATCAGCACGTGTCATTATCAGCTTGTAATACTAGTGTTAGATAACTGCTGCGATATAAAGCAGTATTTGTGGAAATGAAAACAATATACATGTTAGCAAGCGAGTAAATTATGAAGAAACAGTACGGGCTAATTAATTACCTGTAGAATTAGTTGTAGATCATGTGACTCGACCCTTTTACCCTTTTGTTTAAAAAAGGTATTGTGTTAAATTGTATGTGTTTGTGTATATTTGTAAAAAACAATTGGGAAATAAAATAAGTTTAAACTAACTAATTACCAACAGACACAACATATATAATCGGTAGATGCCTGTCAGACGTGAGTAGACTCCCGTTGTTTTATTGAGCAAAACACATTTACGCCTCCTCTCCAAGTGGTAAGAAGTTGTTGGTCCAAAGAGACAATGTCGAACATGCTGTAAATATGTAAACAAACAAAACCGTAAGTCAATCCAACACTCAAACAGTCTAAGGAATGATTTCAATTACATTGTCCTTGAATAATAATGATACTCTGGGAAGTCTGTATTATAGGAGAGTATAAAAGTGGATGCTAGATGAGTTATCCTACTGATTTACGTCATATGTGCAACTCTTAGATCAAGATGACACTGTTCGAAATAATTGTTGTTTTGATATAAGATCGCGATCTCCAAAGCCAAGGTTATATAAAATTGCTTTGTTTCATTCAAACCATTATAACATTGCGCAAAAAATAAATCATTCAAGGACTTCTTTTCACGCTAAAAATATCGAACGAAGTGTAACTATCCGGTTAATGAGTCACTTTCGTGAGAACTAAAATTACAGTTTACTCTATTTCTCATTGACTTTATTTCATGAGAAATGTTTCACAGACAAACAAGACAAGATACGTCTCGGAAATGTTGTCAATGAATATGTCAAACAAAGGCAACATTTAGTGACGTAGTGTTGCGCTTGACGTATGTTAGATGCTTGTTTTCACCTAGACCTTGATCAAACAAAATACTGTAAACAACAAGATGACTGTCCTTGTGAAAAACCCACCTAGTAACACGAATAGCGTATAGCAAATAAACACAAGACGTTTTAATCCTCAAACTGAGGTACTAATCACACACACCAATCCCATTTAATGTCAAGAACTTGGAACGAAGTAACCTTTAGTAAACTAAACGAGTGTGACGTATTGCTACACGATATTGTAATTGGTTATTTGTTTTAGGAGACCATTTTGTGACGTATTGTTTTTCTTTGCAAACTATGGCTGTTGTAGCTCAAAAACAACTCGAGTATCTCTATATGTTTTTTGCACAAGTATTTTATTTTCTTCTTAATCCTCAAATATGTAGGGCACCTGTTCTGTTGAAAGTTCATGTATTTTGACTGATATGCTTTAAGTTCATACAGTTGTAAATGTGTAGTGTATGTGGCATCATAACAAACATCATATAAAATGAAACATTGTTTGTGTTTATGATACTATACGTCTTGTTATCGTAAAAAACAGGTGATAGATATGACAGTAAATGAAGCATATAAGTATATATATAAGAAAAATGCACAGAACTCATTAGAAAAGAATAGGATTCTAGCAGAAATATAGGTTTTCAAAATAAGAACGCGTTGATTTGCGCGCGTGTGGTGGTTTCCACTTCTGCTCGTTTTCCAGTTACGATTGCTGTACGTGCTCGTATGTAATTAATGATGAAAGTTAACCAAAGCTAACAAGTAAAGCTCTGTACATTCGTTAGATTGATTTCTTGCAATGCGGTAGGTGCTATTTAAGTATGGTTAAATACTAACATAGCCTGCATTAATAGCTAAAGCCCTCGAACAGAAACTTTCATCTAATTGCGCATGATCGTATAAAAGCTGTGAAACTTGTTACATTTCACTTTATGGGTTTTGAATTGTTATGGCACATTAATGAGTTCAGTCCGTAACGCATACATATATACACGGCTCTAAGTTATTTAGTGTTTTCTCTCAAAATGATGTTATCAGTAACCTGTTGGTTTGAGCTTAGATCGTTTTGTTTTGGTTCAACACATTTGACAAAAGTAACCTTAACACATAGCATTTCCTGGAAATGTTCCAACACTATCAATGATGGCGACTATGCCCTGCTGTTGATATGCCGGACAATCCATGTACGATATACAGTTAAGACACTTTTTCATCAATTACTGTATGATAGTGATATTCAGCAATGTATCACAAATAGATATCTGACCTCTAGACGTCTGGTGCAAGCAAACAGCTTATTGTCCTAGTCGACATCTCAGACCTTTTAAAATAGCCATCCAAATTACACAGTTTAAAACCTGATATGCATACCGACAAAAATACACCCAGTAATCTTCTTAGAACAACACAGAGGTTTTTACCAAACTTTCTCTGATGCTTATATTCTAAGAAGCAGATTATCTCTGTGGACACTTGTCTTCAAGCTATTGTTAGAAATTTGATTCCCGGTTGTTTGATGTCTATTTGAACTCTTTAACTAGTCATGTTCCAGATAAACGTTTTGTTTTAGAGAACTGCCGTGTCTGGCGGGATGTTAAGAAAGCAGAAATATCTCACGGTCGAGCAATGACAGTAGACGACACAATAACAACACGCAGATATCACATCGCTGCAAAAGGCCAATTGCAAACGGGCTTCAAATTACAGCTGTGTCTAATATTGTTGAAAATAACAAGTAACAATGGTACATTTATAAAAAATAAAGTATGAGTTAGCGTAGACCTAAACAAGCATCAGAACGACACACCGTTGTTAATGAGCTGATGTATAATGATATTTCATATTCCATTTTGATTCTAACATGATCAATAACGAATTACAAAGGTTAAAACGGTTGTTACTTTTACCGCATGCAGATACCTGGTTTACTTCCGCCGTTAAGACAGAACAGCCAGAAGTAGTACCGTTGTATATCGGCTAATTAACAACGGTAGTTTTGTTATTTGTATATATAGACAAACGCAGATCATGTTAGTATAAGTTGTCTACCTCAACTGATTAACGCTCTGTCTGAATAACAGGAAAACGTATCACAAATTCTACCAAGGCAAAACTATCGTTCTTTATAAAAGTCGAATTGAGAGTGATGGATATGTCATCTGACTGTGTGATCCTACTAACATCCTCCCATTGTGGTCAGTACGTAAATGCACGTGTTTTTATCTCCGGCTTCATATGCACTACATTTGAGCGATGTGATAAGGCTCGGACAATTTGTGCAAATTGATAAAAGCTTTCTAGTACATCTGTCTAGCCTATATAAAAAGTTGATAAAACGATTTGAATGTCGAGTTCAAAGTTTGTTAATACCATCATGTTGAATTTGCATACTTTGCCATTTCGTTTATGGGTGTCGTTTTCATTGAGCTTTTTTCTTGCAACATATATAAATTATGCATTAATACGTGGGCAAATACAGGATTCATAATACAAAACACGTCCTCTAAATAAGTCAAATTCAGAACCACAGCACACTATAGTTGAGAGCAATGTGACAGTTTGTTCTCAGAGGAACACATACTTATCAGCAACATGTACGCTTTCTAAAGTCATAGAATTAAATATTTATTTGGGTCTAAGGAAAGCCTTGTCAACAGGCAGACAGATATGATGTGACATTCCATATCAATGTTTATGACACTATGCCAACGCTTACATGTATAATTTAGCCGACATTTAAGTCAATTTAAAATAAATTAATCAGAGATACATTAATTCATACGCAATGCAATATTTGCGAGCAAAAACTGATAACACATGTATGATACCGAAAAATACTCGTTTATGTTTAGGTGTATAACACAGTTTCCAGTACTTCATAACCTTTGATTTATCCAAATATACCTATTCTCTTGATTAACATACATTTATAACTTTATACATATACATTTATAAGTATTACATGTCAATCCACTGTACACTGAATAGGGCGAGATTAAACACATGTTGGCGTTGTATTACCTGTAACATTATGTGGCTAGTCATAGGTACAAACGTATCCATTTAATTGAGCAAATACTTCCGGGTTGATATAGACTATTGATAGCATACATGTACGAGTGTCTGGATGGAAGGTTATTTGGATCATACACTTCTTCATTGAAACACTCGGGACAGTTTCAGTAAGTGTTCGAGATGATTTTGTTGTCAAAGTTCGGGAAACAATTAAAGACAAAACTACGCTGTACAGGCGCTTTGGTTGAGGGCATATTGTAATTAATTGCATTGTTTGCACTTTTACACACTCACACTCGGCGTTCCACTCGAGTCATCCCGTTTATTTCGCCAATTAAATATCGATGCACACATTTTGTAACCTCTACTTGTAATTTAAAGTACCTATATATTCTAATCATCTTGTCCCATCTAGAGTTTGAATTCCTTTATCTTGAAACCTTCCACACGGTGATACAACTTGTTGATTAATACTCGTACAGTTATTAACAACGAGCGACTTCAAACTACAACCGCCCAATAATCATAGCGTCCACAACTTCATCTTTCGTCACTTCCTGTTTCTGAGAACTCCTCGGTGGAAGCATCAATAAAGCATTTGCAGAATTCACACTCAACAGACGACTGCTTATTTGGTTCCCGGTACTGTGTGCGACAGGGAGTTGACTATCTGGGAGCCACAGTAAAACTACACGGTGGTATTCTGGGCGGGGGTCGAGTCTCAACGTCTCTGTTACCTACACAATGGAAACTTCTTTCGTAAAATAACTGTTACTGAATTAAACATAGTGTAAACCGTTATTAAAATAATGTAAAGAACATACTGACTGATCATGAATTGGCCCCATTTAGCCATTCAAATATTCCGAGTATTTCTTTGTTGACGATATTTAACGAGGGGGCGTATTTGACATTTAAATCAATCCTCCACAAGGCACTATATTTATTTTAGGTCGAGGGGTATAATAAAATAGTTTCATTTACACATAACTTGAAGCCGCTCGTGTTGTTCTGTGGATGTCGCGAGACTTATGAACGACAGTATACATTCGGGACAAAAAACACTTAAAATAATTAAAGTCTATAGAACCAACAAATTCAGCAGATGAAAACACAGTCAGCAATACGTCGACACTGTTCAAGACAGTCTTCAGTCTATGAAAATCAGTTTATATATTTTACTTGAAATAAGCTCACAGAAAAACACAAACACTAGATATTTTTTCAATCTAGAACGGACTGTTACATTGGGTGATGAGGGACAGCGGTAAGGTATTATGCTTCTTTAGAAAGTAAAACAAATTGTCTAGACGTAATGTCCTATTTACCTTGGCCTTCAAGATAGTCCGCTCAGGTTTAGAATTACCCGCCATTTTACTGACTGCAGAAATGACGTACAAGTTACAGGTAACGATGGCAGACACGGGATTGCCTGGGAGACCGAAGAACAATTTCTTTTTTCCATTGTAGACTAGAGTAGCAAAGGTAGTAGGCTTCCTGAAAATATAAGGAGACGTGTTCAATTATGGGTGGGTTACTGCATGTATATCTCAAAACCCAAACGCTATTTTTTCGGTGTCTACTGATATTTATAAACAAAACTTTAAGTTGGTATTTTAAATGGACACATCAGAATACTATTATCCTATTCACACACGTCCATTGTATTCTGACATTTGTTTCAATAGAAAACTGCTGTCTAGGTCAAATATACGATATCGGTCTTTTTATTTTGTTTTCTTATTCAATATTGACGGTATACTTTAGAGATGTTTTCTTTCTTTGTCAAAGCTTACCCTGGCTTCATGTGTACCCGTCCAAAGTGAACAGTGGCCCCTAAATCCTTTTCAAGAACATGTCTCAAGAGATCCTGAAAACATGTTGAGATAAGCGAAGAAAGTAAGTAGCCGTTAGTGAACTACAAAGCTTAACCCTACAGACTGGAGCATGGATATATAAGTGAACTGGAGAAACCGTAGAATCGAACTAATTGAAATCGTTTTTGATTCTAAAAGTGTAATTAAGCATATATTGAAAACCATGTTTAAAATAAGAATACGAGCAAAAGATCGGATAAAAAAACATAATCAGTTCCTACGAATATCTAACACGTGTTTAGTTTGGCCCATTGTATACTTATTTCCAATCTTGAAGTATTTGCATAAGAGCTTCATCCGTTACTATTTACAATAATTTAACCGGTCGTTTTACCTTTTCTCCCATTGAAACGCCGCCACTAGTAACAATTATGTCAACTTTCTCCACTGCTGATCTTAGCAATGCAAGCAAAGCGTCCGGTCTGTAAACGAGAACGAAGATTTCCGGTTGAAAACGTAACATAGATTTCGAACAAGGCAAACATTCGGACATAACATCTAGGCTTATAGTATTGATCGTTCCATAAAACGGTTTGAATTCTAAATTTAGTACACATAGAGTTTCCAAAAAAATGTTTAAATACAAATAAGTTGACACTGAGTGTATGATTAATGTTCAATACACCATACAGAAAATACATGGTTCAATTTATACATGCTTATACACATATCTCATTCTCGAATACAAGTTAAAACCGTCTGCATGTATTTTGACTAGCGTATATATGCATTTTCGATTTTTAAAGGCATGCAGGAATGTTCAAAAAAATGATTCTCAACACTCAAGTATTTGCACTTTACTGACATAAATTATTCATTCTAACATTATATAGTCAGTTGTACTCGACATATTTAGATCTATAAGTGTGTTTTATGATTGCTAAGTATGTGCACTATCCCATAAAATAGATAAACCCAATCACCAGTTATTAAAGATTAATTTCATATGCTGCACATTTTTCACGAACATTTATTTTATCGGGGTGCAAAAAGAGCATTAACTGCCGTTGGGAGTACTCTATAAGCGTTTATATTTGGAAAGGCCTGTGTTTAAATGTTTTCACAGCTACATTGTAGAATATATTCGTTCGAAGATAACGTATACGAGCACATAAATAAACATTAATAAACTAAAGATTGCTAACTAAAGTTATACAATCAGCTGTGAAATGCCGTACATCAAAACTAATGAAGTGCACTTTATCCATCCCGTATGGATTTCCAGCACGTATTCTAACCTGATTGGTAGGCAAAAACATGCAAACAATATCGTCTAGGAAACACTTAAATGAAAGCGATAATCCTTAACCAATAAGCAACACTTCAAAAGGTTTCCACTTTCAATTGTTAAGTGGTTATTGATGAAAAAGTTGGATAAACAATTAAACACATTTTGATAAAAAAATTGAATGAAAATCATTAACCGAAAAAGTTTGAGAGATTTTGAAAACACAATTAAATTAGGGAACTCTTGTTAACGCGGGACCGTTCAAATTGCATTTTTTAAATCTGGATCGTACATCAAGGAGTTATGTCAGAGCAAGTGTCATACAAATATGAGTTTGTAGACAAAATATAATTATTCTTCAATGTTTAAAGACAAGAAAGATCGCGATACACTTATGAGCAGACATTCAATGGAAATGATACTTACGTGTCCTTAGCAATACCAAGGTCCATATACTGGTACCCGTGTTCACGTAGCTGTGCTATAAGGGTGGTTCTATTACTATCGCGTATACGACCTGGAACCATGGGCTCGCCTGGTTCAAGAAGCTGTTGGATGGACATAGAAGTATTACTTTTTTGTCGAAACAATAACTGAGAAACATACACTGTAATTGTATAAAGAGACTGCAAACATTATTGGTTAATACTTAAGTCTCGATATGTCATTTGTCTGAGGTAAGTTTAGCTTTGTCTGATCTAGATCACACTTCTGTTTATTCATGCTACGTGAACTAAGTCGAACAATATAACGACCCTTAGCTTTATTAAGTTCACAAAGGCCTATCATAGCTTTGTAAAATGGAGTAAATGTTTGCTTTCGAGTTTCATATACTGCACATTTTTCACGAACATTTATTTTATCGGAAAGGCCTGTGTTTAAATGTTTTCACAGCTACATTGTAGAATATATTCGAATACGACGCAATGATGCACATCCAAACGGTTTCTACGCAATGATGCACATCCAAACGGTTTCTACGCAATGATGCACATCCAAACGGTTTCTACGCAATGATGCACATCCAAA
>ENA-OREC01001809-OREC01001809.1-marine-metagenome-genome-assembly--contig:-NODE-1809-length-11253-cov-12.133858_pt1 | contig 11253 bp, 3 predicted proteins | sample MGYA00248626_ERZ508543 | MGnify/ENA primary metagenome ERZ508543 (study PRJEB26211, sample SAMN05518279) | marine metagenome | isolation source: Puget Sound, Washington, USA | host: Bankia setacea... | reverse complement strand
AATACACAACCGAATATATAACTGAATACATAACCGAATACATAACTGAATACATAACTGAATACACAACCGAATACACAACTGAATACATAACCGAATACATAACTGAATACATAACTGAATACACAACCAAATACACAACCGAATACATAACTGAATACATAACTGAATACATAACTGAATACACAACCGAATATACAACCGAATACATAACTGAATACATAACCGAATACATAACTGAATACATAACTGAAAACATAACTGAATACATAACTGAATACACAACCGAATACACAACCGAATACATAACCGAATACATAACTGAATACACAACTGAATACACAACCGAATACATAACTGAATACATAACTGAATACATATCTCTAAACTCTGACCAATCTTAAATTGTACAAACCAGCAACATTTCATTTCTGCATTACCAGCTAGCAATTATTCTTTTTCTCTTTGATTATAAAACATGTATACAGGACACAGTAACATTGACAAAGTGTACCAACTGAAAAGTACATTTGTACAAGTACACACCCAGGAAGTATAATCTTTTTAAATTAGGGGATCTTTATAGTTGAACATAACACATACTTTACATTTGAAGACAATTAACCATTTAGTAAAGCTAACAGTAAAAAAAGGAACACTGTAAACTCCACATTTTAATGAGCATAGGATAAGTCTGAGTACACCAATGGATCAGAATTTATCCAGATGAATTGAAAGCACACAAAACATTTTTAGAAATTGAAAAAGTGTCAAATGTTGAAAAAGAAAACGTCATGATAATTATTTTTTTCTGACAATAATGAACTTGTCTTTCCTTAATTGAATTGTTTATTTAGCTATACAGCCATTCTAACTAAGAGTAAGATACTTTTAATATGTTCTATCTTCAAACAATGTTAGGCTTGCATGAATATTTCTGAAAATATCATGTTGATTAAACCATCTTGATAAAAGATCAGTTTCATTTAGACCAACAGGTGGTTCTTTTAAAGAGTTGAAGGTTCAACATACGCTATGACATATATGACCTCTGTGTTGCTGTCGTACCAAAGAGACTTTTTAATCTTAGATGGTAATAACATAGAGTGTCAATGAACGTCATTGATCTTCACTGAATATGTATGAGTTGTAGAACTGAACGTCATTGATCTTCACTGAATATGTATGAGTTGTAGAGTTGAACGTCATTGATCTTCACTGAATATGTATGAGTTGTAGAGTTGAACGTCACCGATCTTCACTGAATATGTATGAGTTGTAGAATTAAACGTCATTGATCTTCACTGAATATGTATGAGTTGTAGAGCTGAACGTCACCGATCTTCACTGAATATGTATGACTTGTAGAACTGAACGTCATTGATCTTCACTGAATATGTATGAGTTGTAGAGCTGAACGTCATTGTTCTTCACTGAATATGTATGAGTTGTAGAGCTGAACGTCATTGATCTTCACTGAATATATTTGAGTTGGTGAGCGAAACGTCAATGATTCGTATTGAATATGTATGAGTTTGAGAGTTGAACTTCACTGATTTTACTGAATATTGATGAGTTATATTGCTGAACGTCACCGTTTTTTCACTGAATATGCATTTGGCGTAGAGCTGAATAGCACCAGTTTTTCCCATTGAAATATACATGTAGTGGGATTGTGAAAAAAGCCTTTTACGAATTCAAACAAAGCTTTAATAGTGTTGTGTATCAGTAACATGGGTAAATACAACAAAGAATTTACAGCAATTTAAGGACATTAAGAAATCTCGATCAATGAAGCGCCGATAATATTGTGACGCATTGTCATTCACAAAACTGTAATATGTGTTCTCTCTCGAGGACTATGTGTTCTCTTTCAAGGATGATTTCGTCTGCTCCGTCGTCCATTTCTTGGTTGTTCACATTCCTGTGAGAACTCGAAGTGTTTACCGCTCTGACATATGTACTGACGCCCCATGAAACCTCCAAGTCGGGTACATATCCCTCCGTGGCGCTCAGTCTATAAATATATGATATATACACAACATTTAACATGACTCTGATCAGAAAAAAACCTACACACTATTGCGTTTCATTGATAACACATATTCACAACGTTCATTTTTGAATTTCAGCAAACATGCATATTAAACATATTTATTGAGCCAAATGATAGTCTAGCTTATACATGGCGCGGTTCTTTGCATACTAGTCAGTTTACCGATTGTTGTAGAAGTCGGACTGTTCTGATGACGATGTACATCTAGAGCTATCTAACGTCAACAATTAACTTGCGAACGTCAAAGCTTTTGTTTTAATCCGATAGTGCGTTGAAGGTGGAACTCATGGTAAACCTGGATGTTCAACACGTCACAAGTTATGTGTTTGTTTTCTTATATTCGATACTTAGTATATTCCCAATTAAAGCTATAAACATTCCACCTACCGATATTTTAGTGCATACTTCGCCAGCCTTCACATAATTGTCAATGGTAACTTACATGATGTTGTATCCGACACTGCCACCTCATTGTCATATAATTCCATTTCGATATTCTGATATCTCGACCCTGGCACGAGACAACTGTTACAGTCTTAATTTAGCTCTTTGATCCATTTACCATTTGGCATGTTCCCATTGGTATTGACATGCCGTCTTTCACCCAGTACCCATGACATCCTACGTGTCTTAGTTCGATATCAATATTAGCCACGCTACAATGAATGATACTCCTAGCTACACATATAGGTTCTAGTCTACAAAGTGCAATAGACGATCAACATGCTTATTAATGTCTGACGTCGAACATTGACTGAAATTCCTATATGGCCGACGTCGTAAGATCTGTTTGCTATTCCTATTCAATTGTTTATTCAATTTTCTTTTCTTATACTCTATACCTTTAGAACTTCTATATAGCAGTCTATTTCGTTCGGTTCCGGTGTAGGTGGCGCATACGCTCCCCAGTTGTTCTGTCCGCTAGAGCGCGTTCGTATCGTTGTGGTGGCAGGGGTCGGGTCGTCTGCAGACATGGCGTCATGGTAGGCCGACTGGAGACTGTCTGGTAAACCTGATCCCTAAGTAAAGAAAGTAATAAGAAGCGAGTTAACAGTTGTACTTTAATCTGAACTCATGCACACTATTAGCACTAGGGGACATAAGGACACAATCTTGTTTAAAGTCAACGATAACTGTCCCTTTAATTTGCCTTTCTATACAGACCTATTGCGATTACAAAATAAACAACAAAGCTTTGACTGTATACGAGGTTACAAGGGAGACTCGTTCGACCAACCGTATATTCACATTGGTTACACAGTCCTTCAGGATACATTGTATTTAATATAGTATATGTGCCAGTTTTTATAATTGATAGATAGGTCTTGTGAGGTACATGTGATGTGGTTTGTATTTGCCGAAACAAAATCTATTTATATTCATTAACGTTTTAGAAAAGAATCATTCCCGGATTGTAGGTCTCTGATTTTGTTTGTTAAGTTGCCTACACACAGGGTACTGACATCACCTCGTTTTGCACTGGTGACTGGCCTTTTAATTTAGCCTTGGTTACCGGATACTAATGAGTGTTTACCCGACTTTGTAAGGATACTGTCCCTAAATGAACCGGGTATCATGGCAATCTACATCAATTATCTACGTCATCATTTCCAGTAATCATAATCTCATCGTTTTATCCAAGGTAGCTCGTGTGAAATAATGACGATCTCGTATTGCACAGAGCGAACGTCGTTTCCGCGAAAATCTATCATTAACTGAATATTGCTTGTTTTTGAAACTCATAATGATGATGTAACAAGATTACTATTTGATATACATTTACTATCAGGGGAATTCGTGACCACAACAAAGGACAGGGGCGTTTCACATTTCCGTCAACTACTGCCACCTTCTTTATTTCCTTAACAAAGATTGACGATTGCTCATTGGCTCGCATGATATACTCCAAATATGGGTATAACGAGAGTCCCTAATATTCATAAGTGTACTGCGTAGGAGATGATTTAGAATGCAACACGTTTAACTTCATCAACATTTTCGTAGTTTTAATGTGATATTCAAATTATAATGTGTCGCGTAATTTTCTGATATATGTATGACAAAAGAAGATTTGGACCCAAACTCCTCCAGTCGACATTGTAGTACATGTGATACATTGTATGTATGATTGTATGGCAGGAAGTCTTCATTTTAGGAGTTGACGGCAACTTACTACCATTAACCACATGGTGCTAGAGGCATCAACATGATACTAACGGTTCCGCTAGTTAAGACCTCTCTAGAACTTCTCTAGTTTCGGCCCCAAACAGCCATTTTCATTATATTTGGGTCTCGCAATATCTATTAAGACGGCTTTTATAATCAAGGTCTCTTCTTGTCGATCCAAAGGGTAGTCTTATTAGAAGAGCTTCATTCTACGTCAATTTTCTGGTGTTCAGAAATAATTGCGTATCGTGGCGCAGTGGGTAGCTCGTGCGACTCGCAATCTGTTATTCGTAAGTTCGAGTCTTTCAAAGAAGAAACTTCAACCTAATTACTCAGTACGGGTTGGTTCTAGGAACGGAATTGAGTGTGATTTACGCAATCTAACTCATATAAATTAGTTTAAACTATACTCGTTGCTTTTGTCATTTTGTCCTGATAGTTGCACCCAGGAGACGGTGTTGTTGGTCGAGCCTTGTTTGGGTTTTTGAATGACAAAGACCGTATTGAAAGATGTCGCTTAACAAAAGAAGGTTATAAATTGAGGAGAACATACCTGATTACGCCCCCGTCTTCGTAATCCATCACACTCCAGCACACTGACACCTATCAGAAGCAATAACACAAACCTCATCCTCGTAACTTTACCTAGTTTTAATACCTAGGACTTGTCCGCAAGATAGCGTTTTGCCTAGTTTCCACCAACTATCCCAAATGATTCTTCCCAATGAAAAAGTTATATATAGAAACATGCATTGGCCAGCGTATGCATTGTTTGCACGCATGATTTGCAGCTGCACGGGGAAAATTCGGAGAGCATGATGACCCTTGCAACAAAGTGAAGCAAAAAAATGGATTCTGCATTTGCGAAACGTGTCTATTGGGAACGGCCGACTTCTCGATGGTACTGCCATAGATCTGTTTGTTTAAACTTCTTGGCCGCGCTCCAGAACCTTGTCTTGGTTTGATTGGAAAACAACGAGAACTGATAGCGTTCTGTCTCAAATACTTTAAAGACGAGAATTAATTGAGCTAATGTCAAATATGTTTGCCTTTTCCTTCTGGGAGACATAAACTCATATTTTCGTCTATGTCTAGACAGTAGAACGTTAAAGCGTAAATGTTTTCAATGAGTCATATTCTCAAGAGGTATATGTAACAGTTTGTACTATAGTTGTCTGTGAGTTAGTGAATTGGAAGTCTCTCAAACACGCATACATATCAAGCATGATCGACGAGCAGATCGAAACATCCTTAGGTGCAGTAATGTGACGTGTCTGTATTTATTAAGGCACTACATACGAATGTACTGCTATGAGCTTTCATGGAATGATGCAAGAAACATAAAACACGGCATCATGTATATGTACTTACAGTTCTGTTCATTTATTATATGTATGCATTGCCTTGGTGTATATAGAAGTAGGTACTGTCAATGTGCCCACAACTCTGGAATTATCTCGCGGAACCAATGCTTGTACTATCTTTTGAAATAAACGCAGGGTGGTGGCAATATCACTGGCAATTCATGCATTCGTCGAACAGTTCGAATTTTGACCGGCGAACTGTAATAAATCTATAGCGTGTAACTGCTGCACCCTGACATGTTTCGTCTCCAGCCTGATGTCCTTCTTGACAACCCAGATCTCATGTGTGTGTACTACTTTCCCGTATTCCAAAAAAAACTATATTGTTGCTAGCACCCTGTCCTTTTGCAAGTCTACGATAATCTCTAGATATTTGTATTATTTTCTGTTACACGTGTTCTTCTCATGTACTATATATTATGAACGTGCTTATGCATGCCACACGTGATGTAAACACTGCAATAACTAACACACATACGCAACTTGTTAGTAAATAATGCAAGCAACACCATTTGTTTTCAGAAATAAACAACAATACAGGTAATGTATAGGGTAACAACATACAATACTACTAGCGTATGACTACAGGAGGAAAATTTCACAACAACAATGTTTTAACTTTTTTAATCTTATTTTATTCGAAAACAACAAAAAATCCACTAAACTTGAAATTATTTAGTTTTGTGTAGTGTAAATATTAATTTCTTGCATTTTCTTTGCCGTTCATAAAGAGTAGATTTACACACCCTATCAGTGATATGATCTAAGTTGAACTATGACATCAAAACGATTCTATGACACATGCTATGACTTTTATTACGTTACTAGGTTTATGTATACTATGCAACGATATATATTCCGACATAACCATTTACACTAATTACACACAAATCAACTCTCTACTGTTTTTGTTTTTTTCATTTGGACCTATACTAACTATGTGTTCGGTTATGTAAAAGATGATACCTGAATAAACTATTTTGTAAATCAAGCACATGTGGAATTACTGTATATATTTAAATGTTTATATCGCTAGAAACGCTGTTCGTTGTGGTGTTCTCTTTATAAAGCGATGGCTAGTTTGTTCCTTCCACTTTAACGTCCAACGATGATATTGCCAATTGAATCGATATTTAGTAAAAGCAGCGATGGAATGCAAAACTGGATTGATTATCCCAGACTCAAACTTGACTTAGTTCCCAGGATTACGTCTCTGCATGATACCAGCACACGAAGGCCGGAAGTCAAATCTGTCCCCACTTTGGCAGATATAAGGTCCCGTATAGGCTAGTCTCGTGCACCTACCGCCGCGACGCTCAGTCTGAAAGACAAATTTCAGTAAATAGGATAAAAAAAATGTAGCACATATTTTAAGTATGTCTTTTTATGCCATATTCTAGTAAGCAACATAAACAAGAAACATCATTCAAAAAAGAAATACGGCGTGGATTAAATGACAATAATCTTTTAAAAATTAAAAAAGGAATGGTTACGCTTTTACAGTACTCATTCTAAGAAAAGTCTTATACTCACTACATGTAATACTTAGTGTTTATTATTCTAACTACAGTTTGCATTAATTATATATAATTAACAAAGAAGTATGTGTAAATTCATGTATTATTTGCTATATTATACCGAATCTATGAGGTTAAATATGTTTTATCTGAAACAAAACTATCCGTGGAAAATAAAAATAAAACAACTATTAGGGAAAGAAATTCGTCATACGGATTTGCATAAAAATGTAGGTCAAAAGGCCATGTTATACAGCTACGCCAAAACATGGACACATGCGTCGTTCAGCCACGAATTAAAACCGTTAATATGCTGGTACGAGAAATATTTATTTAGAAAATTACATTTGGCACTCCCTTATTGTTCAGCACGGGTCTCGCTGGTAAAGTTGTTAGCGATCAGCTCAACATAATAATCCTACTAAACCATAATGTCAGATATATGTATGCAGCAATACACGGTTTATACATGTACAGGTACCATGCAGAGAGATAATGGCGGGTATAAAAGTGAAACCAAAAGTGTTCGAAGTATTGTGTTACCCGGACCACTTCCACATAGCACTCCACCATGTCCGGAGTTGGTGGTGTGGGTGCTAGGACTTCCCAGGAAGGGTTTGGCTGGGGTCCACCTCTTCCAGGAAACATGGAATCTGCGTACGCGTTGATGTATGCATTACCGACCCTGTCAGGAAAACCTCTAGGCTAAAATATAAGACATGAAGGTTTTGTATCTTCCCTTTGAAAGCTTTCCACGAAATTGCCAAACTTTATTTACATTCTTCTTACATTTGTTTTCTTATGTCTTTCTTCCTTTATTTGTGTTTTGAGTAAGCTCCTTCTTTAAATAAAGTCTTCATATAACCATAGTTGTTATTATCCAAAGGACAACACAAAAACAACAAACCATCTATTCAACACAAAAAGTTAAGATACTCCTTTGAGGGTTGAGAAACACTTTATTGTAATTTAGTTTAGTACAAAACTATGTACATGTATATACACTTGTTTGTTGAATATGTATTTACTTGCGCCTTACGTTTCATTCTGATTTCCTGAGAACATAGATTGATGCATCATTTTATACTTTTTGGCATTGACAATAATAAACATAATCTGTATATATATCATATTGATGCCAACTACTAGATACAGATTTACAAAATAACCCGTATAATTGTAAGCGTAAACTAAATGGAACAAGTTTATACGTAGTTGTGAACTAAATATAACACGTGTTAAAACACTCAAACACCACGCTGAACTGAATGCATTATGTGTACGACTATTTAAACAATGACAGTAAAGGTAAATTGCATAGTGTACTTACCCGAACTGCCCGCCGTCTGTTTGGTCGCGTACTCGTCTCTTGGCATTGTAGTCCAGATATACAAAATACAAACACGATGACCATCAACCCGACTTGAAACTTCATCTTTGTTACATCGCAGGATGACTTGAGACCCATTGTTGCACGCTGTGTTTTAGGAAGATGCTTTCTTTAATTTTCAACAGTTGGATTCGACTCAGTACATTGTTGTAAACGAAAATTTGATGTATTGCTAACTTTGATCAAAACCCGTCGTTTAAATGTATGATCCGTCAAAACAAAAACTGAAATCGTCGCGGCTATTCCTTTGATGACTTCCTTTAAGTTAATAATCCGCTTGTCTGCCTATTTCTGTCGTTTAAAGCTTCCAAACAACCTCGTCATTTTCAGAAGTATTATACAGTTTCTAACGTATAGTCTTTTATGTAAACTGTGCAATGAACCTGTTCCTAGAAGTAGGACAAACTGCACTAGAGACAACCCCAGTATCCAGAAGTTTTAGCTTGTTATTGATTCACTCAAGTGTATTTTATTTCCAGCTTAAATAACAGAGTCCAAATACAGAGCACGTGTTGTAATGTTACGCAAGTGAACACGTAACTCGGATGCCGTCTCCCATGATTGAATGCCCAAGTGTTATCTGATGTCTAAGTGAATAACAGGAAGTTGTTCTCAGTAGCGATTTTTCTTGATTTTCTATAGTACCCTAATCGAAGCGCGGCTACACAAAGGCGTGTTTTTGTATTAGAAAATTTTTGTAATGTCAAAATGATTTACTTTCCATCCTGTATCTCAGCCACACATCAGTCTAACAATCTTGTCTAGACCTTTTGTAATAGAAAAATGAAAACCATATACACGTCGCTTCTTAGAATGATTGTTGTTTATGGGTGGTATTTTGTAGACTTAAATAACGACCCAGGGGATGCAGTGCAGATGTAGTTCATTGCGTTATTTTAGCTCATTAGCAGTCATACGATTACCATTCCATGTTCAAATACATATCTCTTGATTCCCCAGGGTACTTAAAGTATTCCATGTGAACATGTTCTTTCTTTAGCAATGGCTAGCAATGTCCTTTTACACACTTAAGTTATTTGTGTAGCAGATTGGTGGGATTCGTACTTTTGAAACAACCTCATTGGCTATAATTGATGCCAGTGTAGTTCCTGCACACACTCGGCACATCTACTTGTAATATATTTATTTAATGTTAATGTTTGCAAAACATTCTCACATGCTTGTATATTCATAATTCTGCTCTGTTCTGTATATATTTGTTGAACTATACTTTAATCAATGGCTTACTCGGTAGAGTTTGTACAACGCACTTATGTACTAATGTTCAACCTGTAATTTAGTGATGCGCATGTCGTCTACCTACGACTTGTTGTGGTATATGTACGTACTTTATTTCTGATATGTTTGTCATGCACAAGTGTCGCTATTGTTAAGCCATCACTATTGTTTTCCGTTTCCCATACATACTTTCTCACTGGAGTATTATGCAACTAAAGCTTTCTAACAACTGTAAACCAACACAATAGTAAGATGTCAACATATTGTGATACATGGTGAACATAAAGCTTACCTCGAACTACTAGTTAGTCATAATAACGCTACTTCTCTAGTTACTTCTGTGTACAGTTAAACGTTGGATACATGTATGCGTCTTGTTAACCGTTGTTGTATTTGATATGGCCGTTGTAAATGTGCAACTCTAAATGTTCTTAAAACCAAAACGATTAATTTATTCCACATATTGTATTTTTATTTCTTACTTTTACATATGACACATACATACACTATATAAACTTATCATACGGTAAATATATACCTCAACTAGGTTGCCATTTGTCAGTCATTAACACATTAATAAGCATCATATAGAAATCAAGATCGTTTACTTTGAAGATAATCGCTATGTTTTACGTGTGGTTTTCAAGTATATAATCATGTTTTTCCATTTCGATATACAACATTTTTCTGAGAATAAATCTATGTTATGATGTTAAAATAAAGTAAACTATGAACACGTTATTTTAGAAGGCAAAGTATCAACGCGAATATTGGAAACAAATACAAATTAAATACGATCTGATTCAGCACGTTCTAACCATAAAACATATGTTATAGAACTAAAAACACAATATTTCAACCCGTAACACAAAACACGCAAACAGTCTCCCGGTATCTCTCTATTTATCAGTTCTGATGTTATCACAATGCACGCACACGTTGTAAGAGGCATGTAGTGGTCCGGAGATCGAAATGAAAACCCTAAAACTAGGTATGACGTCATCAAGGGACTGAACGACTATGCCGACCCCTTCTCTGCCCACCTCGTCCAAGAAGCCGGTAACACTCGTCAGTAAAGCCAGTCAGGGGACCGCTTTGACATATTGGTCTGGGTCTCACACCTCCTAGCATTGTACATCGACCTCCGTGACGCTCAGTCTGAAAGGTTAAGCAAATCACACAGATAGTTAACCAAAGGTCATATCCATATAGCATAACTCATGTACACATTATCTTTTAAACGAAACATAACAGACGAGCACCATAAGACAGTTTGGTTGCGTCTACCGTATTAGTTCAGAAGAAGGACTCCGAGGGTTTGTACTTCGGGTTCTTTTGACGCGCTCAAGAAGGAAACATTTCTGGAAATAATTTATAAATTGAATGAAATAAAGACACACGACGAAGGCAAAAACATGATTTATTATTATAAAATGAATAGCTATTGACAACTCTATGATTTACTCTTAGACAAGTGGTCTGCTAAAGTATGTTTACAGATTTGTCGCCTTATTTCCAAAA
>ENA-OREC01001808-OREC01001808.1-marine-metagenome-genome-assembly--contig:-NODE-1808-length-11253-cov-12.985236_pt1 | contig 11253 bp, 5 predicted proteins | sample MGYA00248626_ERZ508543 | MGnify/ENA primary metagenome ERZ508543 (study PRJEB26211, sample SAMN05518279) | marine metagenome | isolation source: Puget Sound, Washington, USA | host: Bankia setacea... | reverse complement strand
CTAGGACTGAAATACTGATTTACTACTAGGACTGAAATACTGATTTACTACTAGGACTGAAATACTGATTTACTACTTGGACTGAAATGTTGCAACCATGCTTCCTATAAGCTTTTTTTCATTCTATGTATCCCCTATATCTTTAAACTTTAGTTAAGCAACAAACATGATAAATAGGACACAAACATGGTAAATAGTACAAAAACATGGTAAATAGTACACAAACATGATACATAGTACAAATACATGGTAAATAGTACACAAACATGGTAAATAGTACACAAACATGGTAAATAATACACAAACATGGTAAATAGTACACAAACATGATAAATAGTACACAAACATGATAAATAGTACACAAACATGGTAAATAGTACACAAACATGGTAAATAGTACAAAAACATGGTAAATAGTACACAAACATGGTAAATAGTACACAAATCATTGACTTACTTGCATACAGGACTTATATCATAACCCAAAATGCTTAATATCACTATACATTATCACAGTTAAATGGATTTATAAATCAATTCTTTTAATGCACCTTCGTAACAAAGCACAATAATAATTTGATGCTATTGTTCTTCCGAGAGCTTGAACATTTGTAGAACATTCATAGAACATTTGTAGAACATTTGTAGAACATTTGTAGATATGACCTTATTATTATAACGGTCAACTTACAACTGGTATCATTACATGTATTAGTAGCAAATTACCCAATAATTGAATATTCTGGATCACTTGATACAATTGGGTAATAGAGTGAATGCATAATTAGTTATCAGAGGTGGTCCCTACTGAAACAAAAGCCTCCCCAAACAATACTAACCCCACGTCCCAATTTTAACCAAAGAATAGACATGCTACTACTAAGATCACCATTGTAAGCTGGTCATATTTCTGAGACAACATCAAGCTTTATTGTTCTTTACATTGTGGGGTCTAAATGGTAAAGTGATCTAATTGGTCAGGTCGATTTTTAAGGAGGTTACAATCTATACTGTTTTGCTTTTGTCTTTATCTTCCTAACCCTGCAAGGCAATTCCATATCAAAACTTGAATCTTTTCCTATCCAAACACAGTATCAGTCCTTAAATCTGCCCCTAATCTGAGCCCTTTGTATCACCCAACGCACCCTCCTCCAGAACCCCCAGAGAGTGCTCTGCTAATTTGCATCTCATTATGGTAATTTCTCATGGTCAGTCCTCTAGTCCATGGTCAATCTGCTAAATGGACAGAGTACACAAAGAGACACAAGTAATAATTATACAAATTGTATCAATTCAGGGTGAGATTTCGGTTTATTGGGTTAACATACTTAGCCCTCTACTAACAATGAGTTCATGACTTGCAATAACGTTTTCTAGAGTAAGAATTATAAGCACTTGTGTATGAGTCAATTGGAAAATACCAGAGTTTGTGTACTATTACACATGGTATGGGGATGGACTTGTTACATTATAGTACCTCCTTAGCATAGGCAAATTCAAGTCAAGCTCCATGGAAAACTACATTTTCAAAGCTTAGGATTGGTTAACCAGTTGCAGGAAGTGGTGTAAAGACGTGAGCGTCGGCATGTGAGATTTGAGGGGCGGCGTGGCGCAGTTGGTTGCACGTCTGATTGGTAATGTGGAAGTTGTGGGTTCGAGTCCCATCAAAGGCCCCAGTTGTTTCCTCCAGCAAGAAACATTACCCTTACTGCTTAGCACTGGTGGGTTCCAGAAACGGATTCTAGCGTGATTTCACAATCAAGCTAAAATAAATTGAGGGCCTTATGGAAGATTGACTTAAATGTCAAATAAGCCCCCTTGTTAAATATTGTCAAAACCAAACCAAACCAAAGATGGTCATGTGGTCACCAAGTCAGACAGCAAGGGTTTCCTCTGGGTACTCCGGTTTCCTCCCACAAGAAGACCATCCGAACACAAACATCGGTGCCAACGAGCATGGTTAATATAAAGTATATAACTTGTTTCGTGATAGTTGTAAAATAAATCAAGTTTAAACTTAAAGAGGTTAGGTTTTTTTCCTGCTATTCTTTCAATCTTGCAAGGTATGTATTGAACACTGATGTAACTGCCCTCTAATTTCATATATAGTTAAGCCAGTTTTACACTAAACCAGATAAACCAAAATAAGTCTTTCCAACTATCATTATTATCCATAAACTAAACAGATAAACAAAGTGCATGCTGATATTTACAAACACTTGAAGCTGACATTTCTAAGCAATTATGATGTAAGGTCAAAACTACACTAGAACATACCCCAAACATCAACATCAGTATATGGCAAAGCTTTTAAAATTCTTAATATTATCATACATGTATAACAACAACGAAAACACACCATACTCTATAAACTTACCACTCATCAAGAAGGATAACTCTTTATGACTAACACCAAAAGACTTCAAAGAATAAAGCACAAGTCACCACCCTTTACTTAGTCTTTAACACTCAAGGACAATTCAAAGTCAGTATCCTTAAATCCAGTATACAGTACATGATCCTAGTGATAAGATTTCCAAAATTCCAATCTCACTAAAAAAATGGCGGTAGATAAAAACAGCACAAAAACTCATCACCAGGTATGACTGACATCTCCCTCACATGCGTACAAACATTGTGTAATAGCGGGGTATATCAGCACAGCATCTTATCTACCTCTAATAGATGATTCCCTTAGCCCTCCCCTGAAAGTGATTACCTCATAGTCTACAGTGTATAGGGCTTTCAGTGAAAAAACAGAGCTTGAATTTAGAGTATCCAAATTGTTCAAAGACCTCTGATATGTATTGGAATTCCATGGCACTTTTTATATAAAACAATGAGCCTTACCTATAATGAACGCTTTCAATAATGAAGAAAACTGCATAAATAAGAACATTTGATAGCCTGAAATACCGCCTCCTCGATAGCCTAGTGGTAGAGTGCTGGCTTCGAGTGCGGGAGGTCCCGAGTTCAATCCCCAGTCAAGGGCCGCGTATGACGTTATAAAAATGTTGGGGATGAAAAGACCGAATGACCACACAGAACTTACACAAGCAGAACTGACACAAGTCGAACTCTAAAAAAAAAGAAAAGTAGCAAATAAATTTTAAATACTGGTTAAGTGTATTTATAGACATTCAGTGAGTAAACATATAAGATCAAAGATTGCTTAGAAGATCACAGGTAAACATAAACTAAAGGTAAGAAGGCCACAGGGGTAAAGGAAGTTCTGCTATTTCCAAAGAAAGAAATAATCAATGTGTCTTATAACATTTAATTATATAACAACTTTTAGTAGCTCTTCCACAAAAGAAGATGCAAACATGCAGGCCTGGGAATTTCTTATGTAAATCATGACCACCTTTGTAGCGTAAGGGTAATCATAAACACCTGCAAATCCTCATAAAATAGGAGCTGCAACACTCTCAGACAACATATTTTCCTAGGTTTAATGCAAAAAGTTGTAAATAATCATAAAATAACAGGAGAGTTAAAACAGTAAACTCACGATTATACTACACATTATACTGCACATTAAACTGGCTGAGACTGTATAATAGTAACAGTTTATAGTTTCATAATAGCTAATTCACAAAGTCACTTTAATCTGAAAACATTTTTCAGTTCAAGGGCCTGTACTTTACTTGTATTAAATATCTTGCCCGACTTGACCTGCAGAATGAAAGGGCCTTGAATTTTAGTTTAACAGAAGTTTTGTAAACTTTTTACACCATCAGTGATACATGTACATCAAAGTTTCTAAAATATTTGAGTAAAAAATACTGCCAGTTTGTGATATATCTTAATAAAACCAATTCTTCTGTGTCACATTTTCCAAACTATTCTAGTCTGAAATCATGTCATCTTCCTAGTTCTAAAATACACGACAGCACCAAGAAATAACTAGTTCCTGTATGTATAACCTAGTTCTTTCACCATATTGTTTATTTTCTGGTGAGGTATTTAATCTTAAACCCATGTTACAGGATCCCAGGACATCCCAGGGAGAGCTTCATAAAAAACACTTGAGGAGAAATATGCAGATGAATGCAAAATGGTTCTATCTGCTTAATACTTAGAACCTTTTTGCTTTCAACCACTAGCTCACAAACCTGTCTCACATCATAGATAAAAGACCTGGCAGAGAGAGAGAGAGAGAGAGAGAGAGAGGGAGAGAGATAAAAGCAAAGTATATATCACAAACTTGTTCCATAGTCTCTAGTCACCTACAATAAATTCTGAGAAAGACAAAGTAAGGACTCCATTAAAAGATCATATCCAGAAACAGCCATGGTCGCCCAACCGTAAAATTGACAAAAACTGATAAAATGGCAATTAAATACTCATCATGAAAATGCCAGCATACTCAGAAGAGTCTCTTGCAAAGTGATACTGGATGTGTTTCCATCACACCAAATTATCAACATACTAGTCCTGCTGAGTTATTAGAAGTTTACCATCATTTAAATCATAAATACTAAAAAGCATACAATCTTATGTAATATGAATGAAACATTTTAAGCAGAGAGAGCAACTAATTTAATCACTGGATAAAGTGTTGCTTTAGACAATCAAATTCACTTTATGAATCAAGGGAAACAATCCAATTTTGACAAAGAAAGGTTACTCTAATGAAACTTAACACAAAGCCTAGTTACAGTTACCTCTCTTGAATTATAAATGGACCAGGTAAAAAATGATGCCTGACATCAAACCCACATGCATGTTGTGGCGTCTAATTAATTAAATACAGAGGATGGGGGATGCTTGTGTTTTATGTTTGTGGAAGCTTCTATTGATCAGAGAGCCAAATCCATGTAATGTTTTCAGGAGGCAGAGAACTTAAAGCTTGTAACAGCTACCGAATGGAGGTAACAGATAGAACTTTCTTACTTTCACCTCGACAAACTTGGATCTTCAGAAAATCAAACGGATATGGACTCATTATGGACATTATAGGCTTAAAACTAATATATTATGAAGACAACTCAAAGAATATGCATGTAAATACTGGAAGACTATCCTTTATAACGAGGCAGGGATTAGGTGTGTTTTCCTCAAATTTTACACAAGAAAACATAGAAGCAGGATCAGTAAGCCCTGTGGGAAAGGATAGACCTCAAAACAACATGAACTGTTATCACGAATATTAAAATATAAATGTTAAAACCCAAAGTCCAATGTTACTTTTGGAGATTTGCTTGAACAAGTTTAAGCCATTTTTGATTGTATGTAGATCCATACTTGTATTGTATCAAAGACTATAAAATCAAATCAACATCTCACAAATATATATGAACACTTTACATACAAGCTCCAATGATAGTATTAAAGACTGCAAACATAGTGGATAATGAAGGCTAATGCTGACAGAGTATATTAGCCGTTGTTTTGTTTATTTTCTCTCATAAATTGCTATTTTCATAAAAAACCAATACATCCAATTTTCATGGTAACATTAATGAAAAGGGTGGATCTACTAAAGTGTGGTACTAGTGTTGGTTCTCATATTATCCATGAAATAGTAGACTGGTCAGAGCTAAAAGGATGCCAATCACTCATTCATAAGGGAGAGAAGTTTTAGTATTCTGGTAAACTCATTACAGGGAACATATCTGAGAGGGTGAAAACGATAAGGTTCCAAGTGCTAGTGAATAAATGAGATGATAGAATCAAAACACAATCCCCCCACCTCTTGAATTTTCCTCATTTATGCTCTAGCGTAATCGAATGGTGAAAACCATATGGTCCTAAGTGCTATTAAATATAGAAGCAGATAGCATCATTGCACACCCACACACCCCCATCCCTTCGAAATGTTCCCAATCTATGTATCAGCATATCTAATATTGGACGTGGCTGTAGTCTATGTGGATTAGCAGGACAACCCCACAAGAGGACCTACAGAGGCTAATGGCCAAAACATTCTTACATTCCACTCTCCCAAATACTCCACATTTTTGTTACGGGGGAACTTGCAAAGTGCTATGTGAATCCCTGCATCTGGACTGTTTCTTACTGGTTTGGTTCTGCTATGGATAATTTTGTGTTGTTTGACAATGGTGGAAGGCAATTGTTACAAACTGGAGCTCTACCGCAGCAATTGTTTTATTGTGAATCCTCAAATTTGAAACATCATCTTAGATATATACTGATCAAGCCCCTAAACTAATAGCACCTAAATCAATAACAACTAAATGAATAGTAAAAGTCCTTTCATTGCTACTTTAGGAGATGCCAAAACAATTTTTATCGAGCACTAACAAATTCAAGGTACAGTAACATAAATCAAATTAGTATTTATAAACCATTCATAAAACATGTCAATCGTAACTCACATCAATATTTACTTCTTCTGATAAACATACCTTTACCATGAGTAACAATATGTATTTTGGGGAGGGGGGGGGTCCGGTATACAACCCTTCCCAATCAAGTATAACCCATTTTATACTGTGACATCAACTATAGCGCAGGATGCTGACACTACCACTCATGTGTAATTACTAATTGGCTAATTAACTATTCTCCACAATGTGACATTTACAAGGATTTTTATGCTATACCTATCAACTTCAAAGAGTGTTATATTTGTTTTGGACATATATACAAAGTTTCAATTTAAAAATAAACACAGCATTCAAACAGCTGATGTGTGTGGGTTGAAATTTAGTGAAAGTGGCACAGTCAACAACAATAAAAACAACATGAAATCTAAATCTTTATAAACAGTCTTATTGAAAGTCTGAGAAAGTGGTTCCAACCAGTTGTTTTGAGCCAGGTTTTAAATGCTGAAATTACAGGAGAATATAAAAGCCCTACTGATATAAGATCTATTCATAGTGGAGCACTAACAGGTTATCGAAATAAATAACTTTAATTACTTATCGGTGCATGGGTAATAACTTGAGAATAACATCTGATAAAAACATTTAACTTTCTCAAAAAATAACACGGCTTTGTTCCTAAACACTAATTGAATTTCTGGGTGTTTATTTATATCGAAAGTTGAGCATTATACAAGGGCCTTTTCATGCATCAGATAAATGGTATGCCAAAAGCTCTGCTTATTAATGCTCTTTTGAACCAAGATCTCCCAATTATCGTGACTCCTGAAAATGTTCTTGTGAGATATGGTTGCTGACTATCCAAACAGTGCAGTGTATCAAACTGTCAATCTAGTACATGCAAGTTAAGCTTTCATTACCTGGGTGCACAACTTTAATCAAGCTAGAGGTAGAAGTATGTTCTAGTGAAACTGTGCAGACCTGGGTTATCACAGTCTTATCATTGCACTATCATGCCCCACTGATTTAACTTAAAATGAAATATAATCTTGCACGACTTGGCTTCGGAAAACGAGTCTCTGTAAACATGCGATAAACATAATTATAAGACCCAAAACTTGACTTTAAATTGCAGCAAACTTCTCAGAAAGAGAATAACAGTAAATCTTCTGAATAAAAAACTTGAAAGCTAGCTTACCTTTACATTTCTTGAAGACAATTTTACATTTACAATCCCTAGATTCATTTGTCCCTTTAACACATCTGCTCAAGGGTGCCATAGGTGGAGGGAACACCTCAGCCCCTTGTAGTAAATCCACATCATCTAGTAACCCCTTTCTACAATCTCTTGCCTCATCCTCATCATCACTGTCCCCTAACTTTTCATTCTCTTCTGCCTCTAGTTGAGACAGGGGCTTGAACCTTACAGCATCAGCAGTTGGTAAGCAAGCTGAGCACAGTTCCCCTTCCATAGCATCTATACCTTGATGTCCTGCACTTTTAACCTGATTCACTGATGCACTTTTAATATAATCACGTTTTGTTCTGATTAAATCCATATCTGCAATAGTTGGGCTAACATTTCCTGAGCCCTGAGAGTCACTAAACCCACCAGCCTCGTATTCCTTGTCTGGAGTAGGTAGCGGTGACGGAGATTTGGAAGCACCCTCTTCTGCCTCTAGTATCATCCACAGAGTATTTTTACACTCTGCCAGCAATGTTCCACCACCCTGTACTAAAACCATGTTATTTCTATTAATTGCCAGTGCCTCTGTTTTTGCCCTCTTCTATATTACCTCATACATAATTAACTACATGGTGCAATGTTAGCACTATTAATTGGATGAATTGTGGTGGTGTTTTTCTCTCTCTAAGGTATAACATATTCCCTTCATTATTTAACACACTTTTCCCCTTATTTCCATAGTTTCTTGTTCTCATCGTTGTACAGTTTCCATGGGGTTTCCTTTCTAGTCTCTGGTGACCTGTTTTATCAGGAAAACCATAGGAACCTGTGCCAACCAAAACCATTAATTTTACAGCAGAAAACAATCCACTCTCTACTAGAACTTAAGTTTTCACTTCATCTGTATATATATATGTAAACATTGCTCTCTCTACCTCCTTCCTATAGATCATTGACACATCATACGGCTATCATCCAACACCACACATCACCAGCTATGTGAACTTTAAAATAATCCAAAATCTCTTGCACTCTAGCTCTACAAACGTTATCCTTTAAATGTTAAAACTTTCAGCTGTATACTGCACTCAACTCTTCACCCACTTAAAACAAAAAAACAAAGTCCAAATTTTAAATCCCATCACATGACTTTCAATATTGGATGATGATTTTTACAGCCGGTTATGTGCACAATTCACAGCAACAACAATTCTTACACCATTATCTACTGCAACATGAATTATCTCCTTTTTAATATCTTCACTGGTGAGGTACAACATATGCCACACTATTCATCAATTCAGCAAATAGTATGTAGTCACTTTAAAATAACCAACAAATAAAAGTACAACATTAAATGTTTAAAATGTAAATTGTCAATGAATTCATGAGGAGCAGTATGTAATCTTTCGCCTTTCAATTAAAAGGACTGACAACATAAGGCAAAAAAAACAAGAATAAATACCCATTCCATTAAACCACCAATTTTAAACCCAAACAATCTACAACAAAACTCTAAATCTCCAAATACAACATATCACATATAAAGTCTCTGTATCACACTACAAGTCTGCAGTCTCAGCCAAGCTTGCATTTGTAGAAAAGTAAGAAAGACAAATCTAATCCTGTAATTTATTCCATGGCAAAGAGAGCTCATTGCAGAACCAAGACAACACTAACGCTGCACATTTCTATTGTTTTTTCTCCTCCCAGACTCTGCTTAGATAATTAACTACAAATATATACCTACATAGAACCATAGTGTCCATGAATGTGACGTATAACATTACCATTAGTTTCCTATAAACACTCGAGACTACAAGAAGAATTACCATTCCGGTCAAATATCAAAACTTTACAACACAGAACAACATCTACATGTACTATAAATGGGTTTTTTAAGTTCTAGAACCCGTCTTAGTTCTGGAACCCGGGCCAAAGAAGAAAGGTTACTACCATCTTCCAAGACAAACAAAGAGGAGAAAAGCTGTTTTTTGTTCCTTTCAGTTCAAACACAATTTGTTAATGAAACACAAATATTCCTTGTCTGTCAGAAACTCCTCTCCTAACAACTTGCTGGGTTTTCTTTTATTACTCTCTCCTGTCCGAGTTAAGTGTAGGTAGTTTGTAAGACAACCATTCAGAATTTTTCTTCACTAACTGTTCACCTATCATTATACACAGTATCAAAACTCATCTATTTTTTCAATTACCATTATTTCCCCACTGTTTGTCTGATTCTCTTCATCTCTTTCTTTCTCTTTTTCTTAAACTCTCTCAGAATTGTTGATGGAAATCATTGTTTGTTAGATAGGTTCTGTAACAACTCACTGGAAAGGTAAGACTATTTGTAACCCACGATACCAAAACTGTCATCAACATACTTCCACCCTACTTTTGTAACAGGTCCAAATTTATAATTAATTCTAGCAGAAAAAATACAAAAAAATGCAGAAAACAGCATTCCCATTCTGTAATGTCATTCACAATTTTCTCACACATTTTTTCTTGCAGTCAAAACAAGGTCTAATGACTATAACAAAAGAACATACAATTTCCCGTATTGTAAAACTTGGTTTTGTCAGAAATAGAGCAAGATCACACTCAACCTAGAGACATCTTCAAACCTGTAATTTTCACTCTTAAATTTATTGATTTGATTCCCAAGTCTTGAAATTGGAAGCAACATGTTATTTTTTATTTTTTGGGGCATTCAGGATTGCTTTTGTACAATATTACTTTTCTGGTCTATGGGGCTTTATCTTAACATTCGGACAGCCAATACCAAACCTAGCCCTAAAGCCATCATTGTTAATATAGAACTTCTAAGTAATTTGCACCCACTTCTCTGCTGTATTTTGCTTTTGATTTCTCCACAACTTCTTTGGATGGTATTTAAGATTTAAACTCCTTTTCCTACTCTCAAGGGTATCAAATATCTAAACTATTTTAATATTTGATGGGTTCAATTTGTCTGGTGTTAGAGAAAACTGATGGTGAAAATTGCCTTGGTCACTATGTGACGGATAGAAGAGGAAAAACTCGCCATCAATTGCCTCTTCACGTTCAAAGCATGACTTCTAACTTGACTGATCTAGCACCTGTTTCAAGAGGGAGCACCTGCTGCCTTTTAATTGCTTCATTAGACTCCCAAATAATCCCCAATAGCCCTTATGGGTTCCCTTTTAACCTAAGCACACCAACCAAATCTCTCTGTCCCGTTGAACTTTTATAATGTTTACACGTTTGATAATGTTTTCAAGCCAACACAATCTGGTTCTAGTGAAAAAGTGAAGTTTCTTTGTTGTTTTTTGGACTGGTATTAATAACACTGGTACTAGGGACATCTGAGCTTTACTGTTGTTAACAAAAATGTAAAAAACTTCAGAAAACCCTCATAAAATTCTCCAGTTTCGGTCAACTGTGACAGAGAGGTACATGGTGGAATCTAACCTTCGTTAAAATAATCTGACAGTGGTAGGCACGCCTCTGAGCTAAGACCCGGGTTGGCATTTTTAACACTTGTCTTCTAGAACTCATACCAGGCCTACATTCCAAACTCCCACATAAAAGATCCCTTACATCTTCAGTCTACTGCTACATGCAACTATCTACAAATATTCAACACCCATATTTTTTTCTCCTCATATAACTTGTAGCACCTAACAGCCATCCGAAAAAAAAAAACTTTTCAAATCACAGAGTAGTTAACCTTTAAGCTTAGAGGTCACTGAGATTTTGCTGTCCCTTTAATTGTTTTCTTTTTTTTTGGGGGGG
>ENA-OREC01001807-OREC01001807.1-marine-metagenome-genome-assembly--contig:-NODE-1807-length-11256-cov-13.271044_pt1 | contig 11256 bp, 7 predicted proteins | sample MGYA00248626_ERZ508543 | MGnify/ENA primary metagenome ERZ508543 (study PRJEB26211, sample SAMN05518279) | marine metagenome | isolation source: Puget Sound, Washington, USA | host: Bankia setacea... | reverse complement strand
TGTTCTTATATGTGATATGTTTGTATTTAGGTACACTAACTTTACCATTAACAACGCAACTGGTGAGTTACAAACTAATGGCGTTCTGGATAGAGAAAACGACGGTTTACCAGAAGACGATACCTTGTCCTTCCGTGTGTTTGCACATGATAAAGGCACACCACCGAGGACCAATACCACTGTTGTCAGAGTCCATGTGATAGACGCAAATGACAACAGTCCACGATTCCTTCAGCAAGAAGTCTCGCTGACCGTTATAGAACTGTCAAACAGCTCACAAATTTACAGAGCAGAAGTACGTAGTTGTACGGTGAAATTTATGAAAATAATATATTTATGTTTAATTGAAATTGCATGCCTACGATTAATATGTTTAAGCATACAATGAACACTCTGTACCTAAAATATATCAAAAAACGAGTATTTATCCTGACGATGGGGCTTGGCTTAGACAGATACTTCGATTACCACTGTGATGTTGCAACAACGTATACGTAACCATCTTAAAAATAAGCTTATGATTTATAAGAATGTTTAATTGACAGTAGCAGAAGCAGTACACTTCCATACGTTTCAGCAGTATCATTCAATTTCTACTGCCACCATTTTCAAGGGTAGCTGTTACTAGATAGTTAAGTTTTTCAGTCAAATTGTTCCTTTACCGGTGAACATTTTTATCAAAGGCAGGCGCATTTAAAAGCAGTTCAAAAATAGTCACAACCGTTTTTGGAGACACATTGATAACAATGTATGTGTTCAAAGTGTCAGTTTTCTTGCTCGAAAACAGACATCCACTGTTAAGAGGTATGAGTTGACAAAGCGACATGCACATTGTTGTGTTAACTGCTGCTGTTACTGCCACTGTCAACTGTATGTTCGTTTTACTCATAGCTTGTTGAGTTTCCAATAATACCTTTATAATAATATAATATATTATTTCTTAATATAGGCATTTGATCAAGACACAGATGCTAACGCAGAAATTACGTATATAATGCATGCACATAACTCCGCGATGAATCTGCTGACACTTAACGTGACGTCAGGAGTTTTGAGCTGGAAACACACTCCTGTTAATATCAGAGATTGTGGCACAACGAGTTTCAGACTTCAAATAAAATGTGACGACAACTCAGGGAGTACAGATTGCAAACAAACGGTTGACATTTCTATAGAAGTAAGTATAACGATCGTTCACTGTAACACTAACCATATTACAATGTATATTTGTGTCATAATAAAAACAAAAAACTAGCAGGAACATACTTCAATGTAGTGAAAAGTTAGAACTTTCACGAGTATTACAATAATAATTTAACAATGGAGAACATGTTGATTAGTAAATGTCAACTTGTTACGTATTTGCAATGTGATGACCTTTTCAGGATGTCAACGATCACGCACCTGTATTCTTGGCAAACCTGACACTCGGTCCAATAGTTGAACACCGTTATACTGGGACCCCGTTCTGTTATAACCAAAGGTATGTAACACGTTATACTGTAGGGGGTCAATTGTTTTATATTCCAGATTACGGCTAGTTTTCCTAGATCAGTTATGTCAGACCATGGATGCACAATGCGACTTTTATAGAGTCTTTGTATCAAAATTTCACATATTAAATCTTTAATTAACAAGTGTTATCATAAAGATGTTTGATTTGATTTACACAGTCCTTCTTCTGTAAATATGATTTATAGATTAATAAAAATGTGTAGTCGTTGTCTATTGTATTCGCTATGCCAGTGTTAATGTCAAACTAATGAAATCAATTGAACTTAACCTTACCTGCTCATGCACTCTACCTGTTGACTGCCACATGTTTATCAAGTTTTAAGTTGAACGTGTGCTAATTGTGTTTATACATTATTTATACATCAGTGTAGAAATGAAACGACACTTTATTAGGGTTTGATTTTTTGAGAATAGGGAAAATATTAAAATAACAATAGCGTTCTATCTCTACAAATACCATTCAATGTATTTCAAGACTGGTACATCTTCCTCAGCATGTAGTATCTTATAAAAATAAAAGTCTATATGCCAACAGGTTGTCCGACAAAGACTCGCTTTTAAATACAACTTGCACTGTGAGACCAGCATCGGATGCCGATTGTGAACAAAGCTTTAACACAATACACTACTGGATGGATACTACAGACACCCGTTTTCAAATTAACAGTACAACTGGTCTTATTTCACTGAAAGAGAATATGGAGATCGATTATGATCCACCAGTCAATGACAGAACACTCACTTTCATGGTAGGTACTTTTACGCGTTGTGTTTTGTAAACACTGGTTTGCAGTAAATTTATTAAGCATCTGAACATATAAACGACAATATATATAAAAATAAGTACGTATTATTAAGATATGCTTTACCTTTTTATAAACATGGTACGTTGCCTGTCCTAGAATTTTAATCTTTCTTCGAACCTCTAAAGTATTTTCTGATATATGTTGTACGTAACACTATTACTATGCCATGCTTGTTTATCATTCAGGTGTACGCATCAGATGGACGGCATACAACAAATAAGACTTTGAAAGTGGACATTATAAACGATGTAAACGACGGCCGTCCTACGTTTATAGCAGGTTGTGTATGATATGCATTCTAAAACACATTATTAAAAGTATCGGAATGTTTGCATTAAGAAACGTTGAGTTCGTCACTTTTATTTTGTTTTTAAGTAAACCTTACTGACCGATGTCGCGTAATCAATAACAATGTGTTTTGATCTAGTTGTTTGTACTTAACGCAGTTGGTTGAGATTGTATGTGCATATACTTTTTTAAAAGTAACTTGTAGTGAATTAAAACAGGAGCCATCAAGATATACTATTGTTGTATTACAGATCACTACGAATGTAACATTTTTGAGAACTATACGGGGTTAACAAACTGTGTATTCCAAGCTACTGTTCCTGATAATAAAACCATTACAATCACTACAAACGATACAGATTTCAAATGCACTGTAAGTTACATTACTTGTGTTTGACTGCGTTGATCTTTTTTCCTATGTACGAGTTTAAATACATTGTGTTATATATATCCATGTATCTTGTCTGAAAGTTCTGTAAGTTGTTTAAACATGCATAATATCTCAGTATCATCGTATGTTATATTTCAAACTATATAAACTACTGTAGTTAAGTCGAAATAAATGTCTGAATATGTTAACCTTTGTATTATGTATGCGTATATAATTGAGTTATATGATAAACGAATCATTAATCGTGCATTTCATTGTTATGCGATACTTTATAATGGATTGCCGTTTTTAACATAGGTCTGCTATAAACGTCATTTTGACCTGTTACTATCTGGTATATATCAAATATAGATTACAAAAGCGTGCAGTATTTGATGTTGAATTTACGAATTAAACGTACATGTACAATACAAATCTTATAAGCATACACGTGACATATGGCTATTTGTATTTCAGACCTGTTCTGCACAAAGTTTTATCAATGACAGCCTACAGTTGGTAGAAAGTTTTGATTATGACAGCGATCCTTCTATACGAACAATGTATTTAACTTTAACAGCGGCGACGACTGGTTCGGTCAACTATAATGACAGGTAAGGGACCATGTGTTAGTAAATGCTTACATCACGTGTTTGTGTTAACGATCCTTCATTATTAACCACCACGTGTCAAAACCAAAAATTAGCGTGTTTCAAAAAACAGAAATTTGGCGCTGTATAAATCAATATATGGCTTTCTGCTGAAAAGTAGCATTTATAAGAGAGTAATTATTAGTGTCCATGTTAAAAATGTGTGCTAGAGAATTAATCAACCATGTTATCGTTCTGTAGCGCATTGTTCACACTCAATCTGATTAACACAAACGACGAGAGTCCTGTGTTTGAAGACCTTCCCTACAACTTTACCATACCAGAAAGCAACAAAGTGGATGAATTAATAGGAACTGTATCTGCATCAGACAAAGACGATCTGGAACTGCTTGTATACACTGTAGACGACACAACAATGGGTAAGGTCATTGATCAGTATACGCTTAAAATTGCCCCGTCGTTCCAAATTAATTTATTTCTTGTTTTTAGCGTACATGCATTATTTTAAATGCTACCTACAAAATGATCTGTGTTGCAGTTGAACGAAAAAAATAAATACAACATTGGTTTTCCAGTGTGTTCAATGATATAAAAAGTCGTGATAAATGGAGCATATATTGCTTGGCTTAGAAAAAATAACAAACATGTTTCTATGATTGCGCTAATTGCTCCAGGTATAGATATCAGTCCAGATGGTGTTCTATTCGCCACCAAGATATTTGACATCGACAATGGAGCAAGCAATACACTGATTGCAACTATAGCAGTGTTTGATGGCAACCACACGGTCACAACTGATGTTACAGTCAATATACAGGCGGTCAATGAACACAGTCCGGAGTTTAAAAACCCAACATATACCTGGAATGTTACGGAAAACAAAAACCTAAAGAAAACATTCAAGGTACTGTTTTGAATACTTCACATGTCGATCTATCTTTCATGAACGGAAATTGCCAGATATGAATATGTTTGAGACTTTATAAATGTCTGTAAGGTTCTCGAACAAATAGTTTAAACACGTGGCTGATTGGTTTATGCGCTACTTCAGTGATAGGGATATAAGAGTTTGTCAGGGAAGGAAATACAAATAACAACAGTCCCAATAACAGTTACAGAGTAAACGATCATGTAAACAAAGCATTAACTTGTAAGTGAATTACATTTAAAAGAAAGTAGGACACGACATTGAAAGCGTAAGATAGAGGAGAGAGCAAGTTCTGTCTTGAATTGTGAACAATGTATAACTCACTTAGATATTCGTTTTGTCTTACAGGCGTTCGATAATGATACCGGTATTGATGGAAATATCACGTATTCAATCATCACAGAGCAACAGTGGTAACGCGTTTTTATTCTAAATATATTAAACAAGGTTGTGTTGCTGTTATTACTACACAACTGTTGCGATTTTGTGTTTAAAATCTACCAATCTGTTATTTCTATTTGAATCAGTTTAATAACATGTACGAAAGCAAAATACCAACTATAAGTTGTCATCATTTCTCATAACATCTTTGCAGCGCTGTTGAATGTACGATATAATAGTCATTTTATTCAATGTATTCACTGGACTTTATTGCACTCTTATGTTTTCACTCAATTATAATTTGTAAAGAAGCCAGTGGTATAGCTGTATATCAATGCAATGAAGTGTTTCGTCGGATAGTTAAGGAAAATTGCATTATTGTGAAGTGTTATTGAGAATTTAACTAATTTATAAGTGTATCTTCTTTTATGAATCTCAAAGGGCCAGCAATATCACAATCGGCATTGAAACAGGCATCGTTACTGTTTTGCTTGACCGTGAAGCATTGGGCCGGTCCGGACAAATTACGGTCACCCTCATAGCTACAGATGAGGGTACACCTTCACGGACAGGGGTAGCCACATGTAACATCATTGTACAAGGTGTGAATGACAATCTACCATACTTCAGACAAAACCAGCAGAATGTATCAGTCTTTGTGATGGAAGGACACATTGAGAAGGATATATTCCAGTCAGTCGTAAGTGTTTTGGTTGAAATACATGCACATAGAGCCTGTGTATGTGTGTTGTATTGATGGTGGTGCTGGTGTTGTCGCAGTTGTGTTGTTGAGTTCAGAGGGGTTGGTGGAACAATACGTGTGTAGTTGTATATGTTGGTAAGCCAATTGGAAACATGTAGGTTCGATCACTACATATGGTAAAGTTTGTTCGATTTATGCACAAGATAGATGCTTATAGTATGGTGTATGGCATTTTATTAAGCATGTCTAACAGTTTACTAACATGTGTATACCATTAGAACCCAATAAGTTTAAGATGTTCAGTTAGTTTTCTTTTGTTTAGGCATTCGACAACGACATTGGTGATGACGATGGTGACGTAACATATTCCCTCGTGGACACTTCTACCAATGGCATTACAATCAACAGTACAACAGGAGTGCTTCATTTGAGTGGCAGCTTCAATATAGACTCTACCAATCATGGACAAATCAAGGTCGAAATAGTTGCTAAGAACATTAATGAGTTTAACGGAACCGCTGACTGGCCATCTCAGACCGTGAACATCATATTACAGGTGCGTGTTGTGTATACGTTCTTAAGACTACATGTACCTGATAAAAAAACGTGTGTGTTTGGTAGTTTAATTTGGGCTGCTATTATGGGTAATTCCTTGGCATGCAGACTTCCATATTCCTATTCATTCATACCTCCTTGTAAGAACCGTTTATGAATATAAAAAAAATCAGATGAACTAGAAACTTCACTTGTACTCGATACTTACCAAAACTAGGCAAACAAAACATGTTATAGACATTAACTGATATTTCAGAGAAAACCCCCAGACATCTTTATATTGGTGGTCGTTTAAATCAGTCTTTTATTGAGAAGGAAAACTTCGATATTCAAGTGATCAAGTCTTCATATGTTCATTTCGTACCATTAGTCATTTGTAATTAGATAACAACAAAAAACTTGCATTTTAGGATGTCAACGACCATGTACCTTACTTTCTTGGTTCAAACTTTTCTGTGAGTATACCGGAAGATACAACAGTTGGGTCATCAATATTGAGGTGTGTAGATATATTGCTCCCCTTTTACCAATATTGACCTTATGTTAGGTATTTTAATAGCATTCAAAGATAGCCAATGTGTTACCGAAATAAGGACCGTTCATATAGTAAAAGATTAACATGTCGTAACAAAGGTATACGTTATTTACAAGCCCAGTGTGTATTATCATTTAAACAGTTAATTAAACTTTAAATGTGTTTCAAATAACTTGACATTGATGTTACACACTCGACATTTGCTTTGAGATGATAAATAACCGAAAGAGTAAAACACAACTCCTTAAAGTAATACTATGCGCATCTGAACACATGTGTTCAATCGTACGATATTGCTTCAGAAGCTTTAAACAACTATAATAAGATCCATCACATGTATTAACCGATGCGAACGTCCTTGTTTTAATAGATACAGACCAAAGCATTTTTTGTTAACGGACGCTTTTCGCTCCCGTCAGACATTCACCGACCAATAATTTATGCATTGCACCGTTAATATTTGAACATCGTTAATTTTCTGGAAACTCGTTGAACTTCGGCAATTTTCGTTTCTTTTTTAATAGTTTACCTACGTTTTCAAAAATGTACGAATGGATATATTTGGTCTTTATACGTCATTATGTATATTTGTTGATATATTAACTGTCTGTTATACGTTCATTTATTTTCTTTAATATCAAATATGAGTATAATATTACTTTGAACAACATTCAGAAAGTGTAGTATTGTTTCAACTAGGCCAAAGAATCGGAATGAGAAATCTTTCTACCTGTTGATATTTATTTACAGCCTATCTGCGATTGATAATGACACAACGCCGGCTTTCAACACAGTTATGTATACCATTGAAAACAAGACAGTTCCATTTCAAATTGGTCTTCACGATGGTGTTATATATCTAGTTGATGGCGTAGATTATGACCCACCAAGTAACAACAAAGTATACTCATTTGTGGTAAGTGATATTGTTTCTGTTGTTATCATGAAAACCTCCTTATGTGTCCATTGTCATATCTCTTTACGAGATGGTATAGTTATAGACCATGAGTTAAAGTGTTTTCTTTCCATAGTTACCGGGCAAAACGTACATGTCGAAAATGTTGATAGCAGTTTGTGTGATTCCGAGGATATTCAACAACAATCCGAATTAGACACACAGCGCCTTGTAGTTACACTAACGTAGATGCATTTGTGGTGTTATGTCTGTTATCATTAATATCACAAACGTTAGCATATACAATTTACACATCATTTAACTAGTTTACGATTTCAGTAACTATCACATTTTTTTATCATGCAGGTATCTGCAACTGATGGTCTCGAGAACCACACAGTCAGTCGGACAGTAGTTGTGAACATAACTGACTGTAATGATAATCCACCGGTATTTACACAAGGTATCTTAATTTGCGTTGATTACTATTTATTCGTTTGCTTTTTGCTACAAATTTGGCTTTTAGATATGTAAACAAATTGCTGTGTATCATTTAAACAATTGAACGTGGTACGTTTACTTATTTGACCCCACATTTTAACTTTACCTGCATTGCACAAATACCTTTATACGTATAGTAAGATGATGTTAGCCACTCTGTTAATGCAACATTTGATAATCCAGAAGAACCTGAACATGTATATGTTCACCATATTGAACATCTCGAAAATTACACACCATTATTTATTTAAACGGACCGTTCTTTTACGTGACGTCGCTTAAATGATATATGTATGTCATAGACTATAAAGTAGATTGGAAACACAATTGTTCATAATGTTCATCATTCCAGACGCCTATATATGCCAGTTAGCTGAGAACACACAGGAGACTTTCAACTGCACCATAACCGCAAATGATATAGACGGAGTAAGTCATGGACAGATCAAGTACAGCGTGGAACCAAACATCGTACGTATCAGATGTTAAACTTAATATTACTGTTAAAGTTAGGGTTAGGTTGGAGAAAATTACATTGGAACTAAGTAAATATTTGATGGTTATGTTGCTATAGTTACTGATACAGGTTTGGTTACACAGGTTCACCGGAAACACGTACACCATTGTTGGCACGGTTGTTTGATTGGGGTTCGTCGGATATTTTAAGAATTATTTTACAAGTATGGTACATGGTACATACCACACTCATCTCAGTTATGTCGATTAACCGAAAAATCAACACACCTAATGATCTCCCTTAACACGTATTGAAATAAGGAAGATATTTGCAATGAAGAATGTTCAAGTTGATATGTTGAGTGTTTCGTTTCTTTCAGGCCTTTACTATCTCTCCTAATGGAAGTATTCATACAAATACATCGTTCAATTTTGATACGTTGAGGGATCCTGTATTCAATCTACTTGTCACGGCGACTGATGGGCACTTTAATGTGTAAGTAAATGTTGACTCCTGAAAATGAGCAAACTTATACATTAGTTAACAATTAGGTAATTGTTCTCCACACAAACCTATGTTCATAATTGGAGAGTACTTATGTCTTTTTCATGAAAAGCAGTTTGAACAAAATTGTATTTACATTGAAGGATATGCTTTATAGTTTGTGTTAAGGTATTGTATTAACTCTTAAGGTATTTAATTATTGTAATTGTAATAGCTTTTTAACTTGTAGTATTCTTGGAGTTTTGTATTTATTTAGTGTAATTGTAGTTTTTAACTTATCTAATTCTTGGAGTTTTGTTACATCTGATGTTTCTCATTGGGGCCTTGACAAAAACAGTATTTGAATTGTATTTATAGAAACGCCACGGTTGATGTTCGCATTTTGGATTCAAATGACGAGCCACCACAAATTGAAAATAGCTCCTATACATTCTATATTGATGAAAACGAGAATGTGGATGCTTTTATTGGTCACATCAACGTAACAGATAAAGACAGTATACCTCAGATGTCATTAACCTGTATAAACGGTCCAGGTGAGTTGCAATCAGAAACACAGACGACGTCACTTAAGATCAACGACTGAAGCTTTATCGTAAATCATAATTATCTTTTTAAATTAGGCCAACTTATCATATGCGTGTTGACTTAGGAGAAATATTTACTTCGATGACCTTTACAATAAAAAAACACTTTGAAATAGACAACTCATATGTTAAATTCGATAACGTTCTTCACACTGAAAAGTAAAGCATGTCAATATTGTGCAGTTATGTTTATATATTCGAATTCAGAACCGTGTCGCTATGCTATACCTAGAATATTTGCTAGTAGTTGTGGCTTTGCGTGTAGAATATATTTCGTAAAACAGATTTCCGGAAGATAAAACGTATGCATACCCGTTAAATGAAACACACCCACGTCCCACATAGACTTTACAGTTTGTTCTTGCTTTTTCAGGATATCTTAGAATTATCCAAAATGGTGACTTGTTCACTGAGAGAAGCTTCGACTATGAAACCACTGGTGAAAGAAACATAAGTTGTACACTAGTTGCAACTGACAATATACATAACAGCACAGCAAATATAGTAGTTCATGTACAAGATATAAATGATAACACACCACAGTTTGAAAACTCCAAGTATGAAATGAAGATAAACGAAACAGTTGCTATTGACACTGTACTTCTGACGGTTAGTATGTACACGACATATATTTTCAATCAAAACTAATATCAGAATTACTACCGATTGAGCATAATAACACGTTATAACAAAAGATGGTGTACTCGATTCCACAGTACACAGTTATTGTTATTAAATACCTAATTTGACAGTAACCAACTTAATTAAATGAGTAAAAGATTGACACGTTTACAATGGCATACACAGATTCGGGAGAGAGTATTAGAATATAATAATTGTAATTTAAGTCCATCTATTCTAGACCATTACTCCATTTGTACCATAACACGAATACCAATTGTTTCAGGTATCAGCTACAGACGATGACATAACTAAAGCCTATAAACAAATAACATATATAATACTGGAAGGAAACAATGGCGGCACGTTTTCTATCGATGGCGCCTCTGGAAAGATAAAGACCAACAGAACTTTTGAGAAAATGGGACACTTTGAAGCTAGCCTTGTTATCAAAGCGGAGGACGGTGTGTTATAAGTTTCTATCTATTTTAAAACAACCAAATACACACTTTCATTAAATAAAATTCAAAGTATATGCGTCAATGTTTAAATCAGTGATGCATACTGGATTCATTTAAAGCACCGTTGATGTTTATTTAATAGTAAAAGCTCTATATAAATATGGTATACTAATTTCAGACATGTATCGCATTAATTAGCTATCATGCCCTTGCAAGGCAACTCATTATAAATACTTGTACACATGTATTAGTATCTTAGTTAACACTCTTGAAGTAGTCAGTTTTATAGATATTGTCTTGAGGTTAATAGTAGTGTTGACACCTTCAAATAAGATGTTTTCATAGTTTCGTTTGTTGTAGGTGGTAACCCTCCCAAGTGGAACTATACCATAGTAAGTTTACACAAAAACACGACACTTCTTTGCATATTGTCATTTGTCTTGTTTAAATCTGAAATTGTTGTCTGGTACAAAACTTGATGCTATTTAAAGTTGTCATGTGCAGCGTTCGCAGTGAACATGTATTAAACAACGCCTTT
>ENA-OREC01001806-OREC01001806.1-marine-metagenome-genome-assembly--contig:-NODE-1806-length-11257-cov-14.004741_pt1 | contig 11257 bp, 4 predicted proteins | sample MGYA00248626_ERZ508543 | MGnify/ENA primary metagenome ERZ508543 (study PRJEB26211, sample SAMN05518279) | marine metagenome | isolation source: Puget Sound, Washington, USA | host: Bankia setacea... | reverse complement strand
AAACCTTCCATATTTGTATACCTTTGCAACTGATATTTATAGATATGTATACATGTATTGACAAAATATATTCTCTTAACTGTACTATGCACACTAATACACTTGCATATAGAAATAGATAGAATGAATAGATGAATGTGTGATGATCTTTTTGTTTGTTTCTGTGTTGTTGTTGTTGTTGTTGTTGTTTTTTGTAGCGAGTCATGTGTGATTGAGTTTTTTTTCTGCTTGATTGTTTTTCCCTAAGTGGGAGTGAGAGTGGATGTAATTGCACTTAATAAAAAAAAATTGTCACGTGTAAAATTATCTATTATTAGATGAGAGTATTATATAACTTTGTAGCTGTATAATATTTCTTTAACTTGATATTCTAATATATTTTACAAATCGAGATGTTTTGACAGTCATCGAGACCATTAGAATGTACATTTTCTGTAAGGGACTTGAGCTAGTTACAAGACAAGGAAAAAATAGATTGAAACGGATATATTTTGATGAATAAACTTTAATTGTTTTCATGCAGCCAATTCAAGTAAATTTCTATTTCATTTTAATATAATCTCCATGCAAGAAACCCTTGGAAATTTAACCACCTGGCGAGTGCATAGCTGTGGGGGTCTCAGTTCACACTTATAAGTCACAGTATAGAAAGCATCTCACTCTTTATCAACACACTTTTGTTTACCTTTTGATTGATTAGTGGAAATATGTTATCCAAAGTAGACAGAAAAAAAAGATTTCGATTTACAAAGAAAGATTGTAAAAAGCTCTCTTCTCTTAGTTATGCAAGCATCATTAAACTGTTGTACTTGTATGACATTACTGCATCATTAATTCTAAAAAAACTTGTTCTAGCTCTCATCTCGTTTTGCCTCCAGTAAAAGTCAATTAGTTACACTTTACCTTCACTTGTTGAATAATCCATGAGTCTATGTCCATATAAGTGTTGCATAGTTGTTATCTGATGAGAATTGATCACGTATATTACAGCAGTGTTATCTGATAACCATGTAATTTAACAATTTGTTACATAAAATAATTTACATAATAACATGACTACTTTGTATTGACAGCGTTACACGGTTACTTTCTATTTCTTATTGAAACTAAATGAGCAAGACTTATTCTTGAGATAGACAATAAAGTATCTGTTCTCGGTATCTCTTTCACGCTAAATTAGGAGATTGGTAAATTTATTCACAAAATCTTGCAACACAAATATTGAAGAAATAAACTGCATGATATTGTTGTTGTGTGTACTATTCAACCGTTTGAAAACAAACTATTTGAATGTTTTAACTTGATAGTAAATGGGTGAATTCTATAGTATGAACTACAGTCAAACCTGTGCTTAAAGGTCACCTGCAAGTAGCGGTTTCCTGTCCACTAAGACCAGTTTTAATTTGTCCCAGTGAAAATCGGATAGGTAGTTTCTGACGCTTCGAACAAAGGCCACTCGTTTGTCAACAAAAGCCACTTGTGTAATTGCACGTGGCTGACCGTTGTAAATAGGTTTGACCATAATTGCATGTTGATCACTACAGTGCACAAGTCTGATATACAAATTGACAATACAAGAGTTCATGCCTCTTTGCTTTTGTACCAAATCCTGTCCTATGTTTTGTGCTCAGTAATAGTCAGTTGAAAAATCAGTTGTGCTTAAGATACAATTAGACATACCGTTTGCAAGCTTTTATAAAGTATGCAAGAAATGACTGGAGAAAAGGGTCTGTCCAGTCAATATTTGCAATGAAAACATGTTTTGAGGACCATGCCCTTAGTTAAAGGTTTTTGACTTTGACGCGCTCTCTGCCCTAGGGAAAAGTCAAAATGTAGAATGGAAATGATATAAACAAAACATCTAGACTCAAAAGCTAGCTCAATTTGTAATCATGTACTAATATTTAAATGAAATCAAAAAGAGATATCCTAAAATTTGCTGACATTGAGACAAAGGGAGTGTTTCATAATGAAGTCACGATCGTAATGTCAAAGTACAGCATAAGGTTAACATGTAGAACAGATCAGAGATACGATTGATTTAGATGTAAATAGCAGCTTTTAAAAGGTTGCCCACAACTTTTCATCATTAAAATTCATTAAAAATAAAGTTGTGGTTGATTTTTTGGTAAAACTTTCACATGCATATTTTTCAGTTCTAGTTTCTGCACTGAGGTCAATCGTGCTTGTTGATTCGTGCTAATTTGCATATGAGATGAGTGTTGATCGTCCATTGGTCCTTTATCTATTCATTGAACCCTTTTAATCTATACTTCTTAAAAACTCTGCTTTACCCATAGCACTTTTGGGGATTACGTTTTTTTTCAGTCACCAATATTGAAAAAACAACATTTCGTGACATCTGTCATCCTTTTGACGTGACCTTGACATTTAGAATTTTGTGTACTGAAGGAGTTTGAATGCCTTTTTTACTTTGAACACGATAATCATTGTTTTTGTAGTGTTGTGTAGTTTATTGATACAGTTTGGCTGTTGATCAAAATTGAACAAACAATGATTGATCCTTGCTTTATAACATTATTAAAAAATACACTGAACCATTATAAGCAGATTACATTAAGGAACATGGCTTTTTAATTACTACCTGCCTTTTACTATGAAGATGCTATTTTATATCAACAATTGCCTTTGATATGACTTCTTGTGGCCTTTATTAATGCCAGCTTTTGCAATCTCCGTCAGACTTTCATCCATTGCTGCTCATTGTTTTTCTTTTGTCTGTTTGTTCTTTTAAGGTTTCATATATTCAGCCTATTCTGAGTTCTAGAGTTGCTGACAGATCATTAAACAGTTCTTTGAGAAGTTGAAAACATTGTATGTGTGCCACAGTCATCACAGAAGAGAGCGAAACCATCGATCATGTCTTTGTTTTAAAAGTAAAAGTTGCAATGTGTTTTTCAACCTTGCAAGTGTATAATAGTTTTGTCTTGATTGCTTTGACTTACAATTAGGAAAATCCGGCTTTGGCTGACAACTCAGAAAAGCATGCTTTGTCTGGCTGCTAAGAACATCTTGATTTAACTGACAACTAAGAAAATCATATGTTGACTGACAACTAAGAAAATCATACTTTGACAACTAAGAAAGCCATACTTTTACTGACAACTAAGAAAACCATACTTTGACTGACAACTAAGAAAATCATATGTTGACTGACAACTAAAAATCATGCTTTGGCTGACAACTAAGAGAATCATGCTTTGACTGACAAGATAAGAACATCATGACTTTTTGTGTTGACTGACAACTAAGAAAATCAGATTACCAGGTGTTAATCTCTTTCCTTCTGAAGCCCTTAGAGTGTCTTTTACAGCCAGTTGATGCAGATAAGTGTTAGAACCATAAAGTACTTTTCCGTTAGCTGACCCCAGGTTTCCTGTGTGAGATCCAGAGTTATTAATTTATGACGAGAGCATCTAAGACTATTATATAATAATCATCTTTACCCTCTCTGCAAGGAACACATTAAGATCACATGGTAATTGTCGTTTTGGATTTCATCAATTATTTGCAGCTGTTCATTTTCAGCATCTAAAGCATTGAACTTATTGTAAGTTGCATATTTTTTAATTTTTGCAGTGTGTTACTATCTGTCAGTGTGTATAAACCAGAAATAACCAAAAGTTTTACATCTGAATAATTTGTTGTAGTTTGATGGAGTTCACAGTATGTAAGGCATTGAACTTTCTGTGAGTATTGAAAAAGCCTTACTTCACTGCATGCGGTCTTTCACACGCATGCAAGACGCCAATAATGATGCCCCTGCTGAGGATTACCTCTGTTGGGCCTTTGATGTCATTTTACTCTCCATTTCTCAGGAATCTCACTAGGTCTGCGTGCAAGAAAACAGGTAATAATGAAAATGGAACAAAAACAATGAGGAATAAGTCTGAGGATGATTTACTGTCTAGCATTATATTGCTGTAAAGTTGTTAAAAACAGTGCAGATTTAATTCATATGCACCCGAACTCGTACCCATATTTTATTCTGCGCTTAAACACCGATACAGATATTTGATACCATGTTTGCATAAAAACAACGATATTTAACAAGAGACATAGAACTCATAATTAAATATAAAGGGATTCGGATACCTTCAGTTCTTAGTCTGTATTCTTGTTCATAAAATTTACGCGGGAGGTAAAAGTAACAGCCATATTTTTATTTAAGAAATAAAACATATGTACCTGTGTATTAACGCGCATAATAAAATATGGGTACGAGCTCGGGTTCGTATGAAATAAATCACGAGTGTCCATATTTTATTATGTAAAAGTAACAGCTATATATTAATCATTAGTATAATACACCGCTCTTTCCTTCTTTCTGTATAGGAGAAAATCACTGGAACGTTTTAGAATGCATAATACAACATGGCTCATTTTCTTCTTTGTGTATAGGAGATATAATGGGATCGTTTGAGAATACTGTATAACTTACAAACTTGTCGGGTTTTACGTTAGAACTTTAATATCTTTTCTACCCAGGAAATTATGCTCTGCTCATTTTGTTCTCTATGAGGTCTCCTATTTGTTTTCTGTCCTGCACTGCCAAAAGTCATTATTGACCTTTAGAAGATGAGTTTGGGAATGTCAGAAGGTCTTAGAGATCCACTCTCTGGTTCAACATAAAGTGATGAACAGTTTGTAGATAGAAAACATGGTTCAATAGAATACTGAGCACAAATCATGATTATAAGAAACAAAACAACTTCATAAATACATTGTATCCGGGAGAAGATAATTTTGGCATTTTTCTGTCTACTTTTGGTTATAAAGGACCCCACTTTTATTTAATCTGCTTCATTGATATCCATCGGGCTCCATTATCTACATGGTTTGAGACATAACTACATGTGTATAGGTATTCACTAAGCAAGAGTTAGTCACAATTTCACTTGCATCTGGTATAATATTCTGAACACTGAATCTCTGATACATGAACATGCTGGTACTTGTCAAGTTTCTTCCGTGTCTGGTTTACTTGTCACTCCGATTGTATGATACCGTATTTATAAGGTCAGGCATGATTGGCCTATCTACACATTTAAAGACTTAATTAACACCATGTAATCTTTTATAAATCAACACCTATGCTGCATTTTATATATAATCATTGAAAAGAATCGCCATTATAATTGTGTAGTTGATAAACTTTTTTCAACAAACTCATGAAAACCTTAGGGGCATTTGTGCATGTATACATGAACTTGTTTCAACACTAAATGCATTTCTAAGTGATGAAGTTTTCAAAAGCTTTTAACTCAATTTGAAAAGCAACAGCAAAATGCAAAAAGCTTTGTTTACATGTTCAGTACCTGGATTTGAAACTAACAAACACATGTAAAGGTATACTGTAAAATGTCTTACCAACATATACTTTATTGAATATTATAGATACAACATATTATTGTGTAATTGAAATGTAAGGAATACAATCATTCAATATACAATTAAAACTTTAAATGGATTGAATGTTTATGCTTGGAGTAAGTGCTGGTATTCAATATAAAAAGTTAAGATATCATGAGCTCCTACACTATAAAAAGGTAGGTAAGGATTCTCCAGATAGTGATAGGAATTTTGATAATTTTTCAAGCATCTTGGGAATTCTCAGGGATATTCATTTTCCTTTTTATCTCAGTGTTTTAATCTGTTTCAACACTTAGTAGACATATAGAAGCTGTAGTGTGAAAACCTCCATTATTACGTGCATGTTAGATCATTGTGTTCTTGTTATTTCAGGCTTCACATATTTAGCTAGCTTCTGTTATGTTTGAAGAAACCCAATAATGTCTGTAAAGTTCAGTACATCTTGTAACACATTGTGGTTCCTGTTGTAGATTTTTCTAGGAAACTGCAAAAACAGACAGGTGAAAGTGAGCGGTAAGAAAGTTCAATACTAAACAGACAAACACTGGTAAATATTGCACCATGTTGTGTAGGGTTCTTTCTTTGTTCTCCCAATATTGAAGATTAGTGCCATTTATAACAGCTGATTGTGTATGGAGGGGGAGAGTGTGGGTGAAGGAATTGGTTATTGAAAACTTCTAAGTACTAGGGTGGAACTATTTGTTAAGTAGCTTTTGCATGATCAAAATCAAAAGAAGGGGAAGAATGTGCGAATTGTGTTTATAGCATGGAAAGCTTCTGGCTGATTAGGATTGAAAATATTTATTTGAAAGCTTTTAGGTGATTGGGATGAAATATTTACCGAATGCCTTATGGATAATTTAGTTGTGATGATTTTTTTTATCACAGATTCTTAGGTGTCCCGAGGATTTGGTAACCAATCTGTCACAACAAATATTTGTGGATAGGTTTTGGGAGGATTTGGAAGGAACGTAGAGTACATGAGATGGTTTTTTGCTAGTCTGGATTCGATTGGACCCCTATGATTGGCCAAGTGGTTTTCTTTAATTAGAATTGATAATTGATAGTTTTCACAAGAAGCAGAAAGATTTGGAACTGATTGTGCAGCTGTTTTATAAAGATTGCGTAAGCCTGGAGGCATCGTTGGTCCACTTTTCATCAGAGACTTTTGAATGACCTAAGAAAAGTGTTTTGGTATATGTTCTGACTTTTGTATTTTGGAAAGATGGTTTCTATTTCATAATAAAGACAGCTGTTGTAATATGTTGGAAAGTATTTAAACAGGAGATTTGTATCACTTGGCAGGCATTAAGATCTTTTTCTTTACAACTGTTCTGGTTTCATTTTGTAGAGCATTGCAATAATTAATAAGCCATTTTATTATGATTATGCAATCAATGGAACTTATTTATAAAAACTGCAGAAGAAGTTATGCAATTGCCCCCAAAACATATTTATTGGCTTACTTTTTAGATGATAAGATAATGTTTAGAAATTACTGTTTGCATCACTTCTGACATACTCATAAATTCCTGGGAGATCTTGTAGTGCCATTGACTTACTTGTCTCTGTTTCTAAGTTATGGCACGGGTGTTATTTTTAGGGTGATACTTGCTGTTACATTATAGACAAGTTGACTGCAATGTGAACATATGAATTGTCGTCTGCAAGGCTTTGGGAAATACAAAATGTAATGTGGAATTTACTGTTTTAATTATTGGACGACATAATTAAATAATTCTCAACGGAAAAAAGTTGAAATGCTAGAAATTATTGGAGAACGTGAAAGTCTTGGAAATTGTGGCTTGTGTAGGAAGGTGCGTCAAATGGAATAATAAAAGGTTGTGCTGACAGATAAAATCTATAAAGACTCCAGACAAAGCTACTGACATATTGACTGTTATTAGAAATATTTTGAGTTTTCTAAAGTGTATAAATGTTAAGAGATAGTTAAAGCAGTGACAATAAATGTGATACAATTAAACCCAACGATAATTTCTTTGGAAGAATTTCATATATTTACTTTGAGCTTAGTACTGGTCATAAGTAAGGAGATCATCACAATTGGTTTCAAGTAAGAAAAAATATTATTATTATTATTACAGTACCGGTTGCATGCTAGGAAACCAAATATATAAATTTCCTTGAAGCCAGCTCTTGTATGCAATGGAGACATATCCTTAATCTGATAGTACTTTTTGATGCAAAACAAATAAATTAATCACATCATGAGTGTACTTCAGTGCTGTGTTCCGTAAAGGAATTTTATCATTGACTTTGAACTTTGGACCAACCCTTTTTGTTTTTTGATGAATTCTAACCAGACAGGGCAATGGCATTTAACATCCAGGTGTTACTTCATTCAGACAGGTAAGTTTATATATTTACTTACCTTATACCATGCCAAGCACAATACATGATAAAGAGTATTTTACCTGGATAATGTGTTAATGTTATGGTGAATTGTCTGACATGTAAACAAATAATCATGGAGGAATAACTACTTGGGTTTCCATATGGTTTTTGAATGACTTAATAACTGAATTTGGTGGACTTTGTTAGTATTAGAATTAGTATCAAAGAACTATCTGAGTATGCAAACAGTAATAATTGCTTAGTGAATATATGGATGCGTGGAAAGTCTTGATCCTCTCTGAGAACATTGAATATCAGTATATTGTTGACACGGTACCAATATTTTTTCATTGTTTAATTTAGCGGTTTTCCAGATGAATAATTTAAGCAGCAGTACTATTTAAACCTGATGAACCTCTGGATATTTTAGTATATTATTCATAAAATATTGGGATATGTTTCACAATACAAAATTTCTGGCGATGGTAAATAGTGAATACCTAGATATTTGACCTTAAGTATGACCTTGACCGTTGAGAATGAAATTGAATACACCCTGAACTTTTGCTGAATTGACATCTTTTTGTAGACCATTTAGGATTGGTATTATATACTGACTGGTGTACTGAAAAGTGACATGTGAAAAGAAGGTCCCCAACAAAACTGTTGTCAGCTGTAAAATTTAAACCTTTAAATGTCACTTATTGATTGTACACAGAAGTTTGAGTACAAATTCAATAAACAAATTAACAATAGAAACTACATGTAGAAGTTGTACATGTGTATGAACATTACTTGTGGTTAATTCTTATATCAATTATTTATTATGCAAATATTTACCAGGATTAAACAAAACAGTAGTGGTTGTTTATTCAAGTTGTTATGTTTTACACTGCTTCTGTTCTACACGGCCTATATCTTGTTTTGAAAGGTAACTTACTATTGACCTGTGGAAGCTAGGGTTATATTGGGTCATTCGCTTTGTCTATTGTACAGTTTTGAATGTTTTTTGTGTAAATGCAAAGGTAACCTAACTGTAAACTATAGTGAATATAGACTTACAACAGTTAAGTGTCCAATCCAATTGTAAGAATCAACCCCATATAGTTGTATACTCTTCTTCATAACAGGTCAAATGTTTTGTTCCAGCCATAAGTTGAAGGTTTAATGTGTATAACTGTTTTTAATACAGTCTTCATTCTTTATGTAGTCTGTACAGTTTTCTTTAAAGCTGTTTAAACAGACCCAAGAAGAAATCGATCTTGTCAAATACGTCCATGTATAATTATGAGACAGCGAAGAAGACAACGTGGTCGATAATGATTTAAACAAGCGAGAAATAAACATGGATTTTCTTCTGACTCTTCTTTCATATGGATTGTTACAACTTGTCAAAGTATTTAGTCCCCACTGTTAACTTGTTACATTTAAACTTCACAATTTGTATTGTCATGTATTCGGGCCTACCCAGTAAAGTAACTCTATATCCTCATTGGACCCTGACGTACTTGTATACCCCTGCGCTATGAAAAAGGGCTTTGTGGTATGGGGATGACGCATTGTGGTTCATTCATTCTTTCTCAAGTATCTCGACACGGTGTGTTTCTGGTGTGTTTCAATTGTTCGAGATACATGTCCATATTCTTGCTGTACATTTGTGTTGTGAAAATAGTAGCTGTATATATTAACACTAGACAAACTATTATCTAAACAGTGCCGTTTGACCATCAATAGACTCTGTTACCATTAAGTTAGATATTTTAAGTACATGCTAATAGGTCCCTGAACACAAAAGACGATACACAGACACCGTCATTATTTACTCTAAACTTTTATTGATTTCGTCATGGCTGTTCTCTCGTTTACGGAACATGTATTATATGAACACGTGTTTTACTAACGTAGTAGCTTTCCGTTGACATGTTTTAAGCAAGATAAGTGGAAATTGGTTCTCTCCATGATAGTTATGTTGTAGATTTGATATAACAGCTAAACAATAACATTTATTTCATTGGAACAAACGTCACTACTGGTTTAATAACTTTGGATTGGATTGGACTTTTCGGGATTACGATGTGTTGACTTTTTAACTCTGTTTGGAGTCAGTAATCATTGAGCTCATATCTTACATAAGTGGATTTAATAAACAGTTTGAATTAAGCGTGCACCGTCTTATAACAATGGATTTAAACAGTGGATATTTCTGAAAGTGAAATTAAGATATAGATCTGCTGTAATGTTTGAGTGTGAAAAGGAAGATTAAGTTAAGGATTATAGCTGTGTATTTGCCATAACTGTTGGTAATAATCGCAACAAAATGGATGGAATTAAAAATGTAACAAAGATTTCCTGGCATGGTGATACAAGGTAAATACTCCTCACTTATTTAACATTCTTCATGGGTACAGTATGTGAGTGACTGGGTCGTAGTTTGATACTTGCAACCCTTAGATGTGTGCTTAATGAACTGGTTTCAATCTTGATAAGGTGGATGGTCCAAAATAGTGTGGATATATCTCCAACCTGAAACAACTTAACTCAGCTGTTGCTGTTGAAAACCAGATCTAACGAACCATGATTTATAGCTGTAGATGGTGTTATTATAACCCAGCAAACACAATTTTGTGTGGTATATAGGAATCACATTGTCCGTCCGTCTGTCCATATATCTCATAAGTGCATCCCCTCTTAAACGGGATGTGCATGAAGGAAGATAATCTCAATCCGATCATGTTACAGGGAGATAAGTCAAGGGAGATAATTGTTTGTGCGGATGGGGATATCCTTTGTGATTTGACTTGCAATTCTAGTTGGATCTTTTTTGGTTTTTTGGTATATCACCCACATCTACCTTGGAGAACAAACAGAAACATTTGTCTTGATTTAAAAAAATTATACAGGTGTTTATAATGTGTGCAAGGTTGATTACCCAGGTTCACAAAAAATGTTGATACAGTTTAAAATTGCCCAACTCATTATTGATGATAAACGTTAAGGTTTACAATCACTTACATATGTGGTCCTAACAGTGTATGGCCACTGACCTTGTATATACAGCTATGTAAACATGTATATTGTTTATGGATAGTCACACATTTTAACAGTGTACTTTGGTAATTGCTTGTGTAATTTGATCTTTAACTTAGCCCAAGGGTTTCTTGTTGTAATGGCTTGGTTAATGACCTTCCAATGTGCCTTTTTAGATCAGGTGAGTTGAGGTGGTCAAGGATTTTTGGCCCTGAGGTAGATGTAGAAGTTTGGTTATTCTGGGTGGATGAATGTTACCCATTAACAAATTAGGGGTGGGCAACATTTTGGAACAAGTGTTGTAACTCGTATTGAAATGGGCACAAGGTACAGCAGTGTTGCATTTTCTGCATCAAATGTAAATAACGAGATAAATTGAAGGACAGATATGTTACAGAATGAATGGCTTTAAGTTTATGCTTAATTAGATACAGTATACATGTGCAGTTAGAGGTCAGTAACGAGAAAATGTTTGAGAATA
>ENA-OREC01001805-OREC01001805.1-marine-metagenome-genome-assembly--contig:-NODE-1805-length-11258-cov-14.466506_pt1 | contig 11258 bp, 7 predicted proteins | sample MGYA00248626_ERZ508543 | MGnify/ENA primary metagenome ERZ508543 (study PRJEB26211, sample SAMN05518279) | marine metagenome | isolation source: Puget Sound, Washington, USA | host: Bankia setacea... | reverse complement strand
ATAAGACACACTTTCCATGAGTTTCTAGCATATGTCCCTTCATTTGTTGTGTAATTTGTGTAATTTAAAGATATTGGTAATGTTTATATTTCATTTAAAACAAGGTTAGCTATGTGATAAATGATAGTTTAAGAAAAGTCAGGAAATGATTTTAGAAAGTGTGAAATTCATCAAACAAGAACATTATACTGTCATATCATTTACAGGGAAAGAGAACAAATTTATTTTTGATAAATAACAATTGAAAGTTACAGACTTAATTTCCATTTTCATATGCTATCTAAGATCAAGTAGATTCATTGTTAGATATTAAATAACTTGGTTGATTCATATTAGATTTTCCCCTCATTAGTAAATTAAGTAACACATGTTTGTGTTGTGAAAAATCTTCCATTGTTTTGCTTTTTGAATTACCTCCATTTTATGACAATGCTGTAATAATTTCTTTCTTCAACCTAGGTTCATTCATTTAAACGTAAACAAATATACTTTCTTTTCTTTCAGCTATATAAACTTGCAAATTTGTCTTGTGTATTAACAAGACAGTAATAATTATTTACAAAAAGAAGTAGTTCTCCATTTCTAATTTCGGGCAATCTTATAACAATAATTTATAAATAATTTAATTTTTGACTTTAAACGTTCTCTACCTCCAAATCAGTATGGACACTTGTAACTTTCCTGGGCTGGAAATTACAATCAATCAGCCACCTAAATATGCTTAATTCTTTACAAAACCACATTGGATAAGGCAAAGGGTTAAGGTAAGGGTCAGAGTCAGGATCAATGACCAATTGTAAATGGTAAATGTGCTCCATCAGGATCCACCCCCCCTCCCTCCCTCCCTACAGAATTTATTTCTAATTGTTCGTAGAAGAGATATTGATAAATATAAGCATTTCTAATCGACAAGTATGGCTCTTGTATGTCCTTAACCCTAGCCATAAAACAATTAAAAGTAATCATACAGCAATTATCATAAAAGTAGGCCAATTAGCTGCAACTAAGCTAAACGTGTATCAAATAAAAATAGAGATAATTCAGCGATTCCATCCATACATTGGACTTGACCCTTCGTACGCTATCGCCAGTTTTGTGTAGACCAATGAAAATACAGTTTAGTGGGTTGGAAAATTGCATTGTTTTAATTGTTAGTGAATCATCTGACACTGATTTGCAATTAGTGTGAAACTTTCTTGGATTTTACAAAATACTATAAATAGAACACAGATTGTTTAATTAGGTTAATTGGAAAAGTTATTGTTTCTATCACATGCTCTAGATTAGATGCGTAGAAAAAATCATCACAATATTAATATTTGTATTGTTGTTTTGGCTCAGTTAATCCATATTTTTGATAAACACAATCATTATTGCACTCTTGCATTCAGGAAGTTGTTATGAAGAGGCACTTAAAACATGCATTTTCATAACTAGATTCATTACCAGATACTTCCTTGTTTTTAATGATGTGAGGTCTTCCTGTGGTGTCTAATAGGAATTCAAACTTTAGGAATTATAAACATTATATTCTCTGTAAATATTAATTGTGAAAAAGTTGTATCTACTGTGTAGCAATAGCACTTAGAACCCTTTCACCTTTATGTCTACTGTTTCTCATTTACAGTAAAAACTCTATATCTTGACCACCTGTGGGATTAATGAAAGGTGGCTTAATTTTAGAAATTAGAAAGTTTAAATGAAATATCTGGTCTTAAAACAGTGGTCTTAATTCGGAGGTGGTCTTGTCATTGAGGTGGTCTTTAGTGGAAGTGTTACTGTTTGTTTACATGTTATCTTCATCACTTGGACTTGGAATATAACTACTTTGTTATTAGGTTTGTAATTTCTCAAATTGTGTTTCTACAAATCTATATTATTTTCCTATGTATTATTGGCATATTCTGCTCTTCAACCTACTCAAATTAAAGCACTCATATTGAACATGTATTGATAAGTTTCAAGACATTGTTGGGTGCTAAGTTGTGTTTTCATATAAAAGATACTCATGAGTTTTGTTTCCATGGTGTTTGTTTGTACTTCGTTTATCAATGTGAATGAAAGAGCCTCACATTGACAGTACTACAATGACTTTGACAGCTTTATGACTTTGACCTTTACCAATTATCATTATTATTATTATTTCTTTTTTAATTTTCACTTTTCCCATGTGGGCAAGCTCCATTTATTTTCCTCGTCATTGGTGACTTTGGGTTGAGGGCATCCTCAAGCCATTTATAATTTTTATACTTAATTTATTTAAGCGGCCATTTCACCAAGGGTTGTTTTTGTCCTGATAGTACCCGATCCTTTTTTTGGTCAATCGGCCGCATTTTTGCGAAAATAGTCTGAAACCTGCAAGCACTATTGAGCACTACCCTTTACCTTCGGAGGAAGATCTGGCGCGATTGCCTCAGTCCTCCGAAGGTCGGGAACTGAAAAAGTGATCGTCCCAGGGTCCCCTGATCAAAAAAGATTACTATATTATATGATATTATTTAAAATCTTTTTATCTCAATTACGTATTGTAGGTATTTATTTTGTTTAAAATAGTTATTGTCACTTTAATATAAGCAAAAGCTGACAGCTGTCATGTTTGTTAGCACCTTTATGCTTCCTTTTTCAGATCCCTCAATGCCCTAATTCACCCACCTGTACTGTACCTGGCTAGTCAACGATGACCCTTAGAGTTGGACCTTTAACCTGGAACCCTGTTTGACCTAGATATGCCTCCCTGGGCCTCATTAAGGGCTAGAAACGAAAAAGCCCCTTCAATACACCCAGCGCCCAAGATATATCCCAAGAAATGTGAACCGTGACACTTTCCCCCCTGTGCTTTCCCATATACATATACCTCAGTAGTTTCTTTTATATTTGTTACCATTATAAACAGAGAGACAGCTAGTGATTTTGCTATTAATACTTTGAGTGTAATTTCAGCATTAATTTCTGCAAACTCTCAATGCTTTGTGATCTCCATGCATGCACCTGATCTGTCTGCTTTATAAAATGAGACTAAATAATCTACTTATTACGTGGTAAAAGTATGATTTCTTATTGTCCCAATTCCCTTGGAAATCGATTGTGTCTTCCACAGAAAAAGCGCGGTGTGTACGGGGAGGGTGTGTCATCAGACCAAAAGTCTCAAGACCAGTCAAAAGGAAGTTCAAATATTTACGACAATTCAATCGAATCTTCATCATCGGAGATCAATCGTGACGAGGACCTTTCGCGATCCTGTGAGCTGACACGTTCGCACAGTCATGGCAACCAGTTTCTAGAAACTAGCGGAACATTTGCTCATTCCGTTATCGTCCTGCCAACTACATCGGGCGGCAAATATTCAGTTTACCCAGGAATTTCCAGACAGGTGAAAAATGCAATTTCGGAACAAGCTCATGAATCGTTTCTGGAATCGTTGAAATTTAGACATAACATAAGCAACCCTGAGTTACTGAGGCAACGATATGATGTTGGAGCTAGCTTGAACAATATGCCCAACTTGGAAAGTAAAAGTAACGCTAGCAGTGTGGACGATATGGACAAAAGGTCGAAAAGTGATTCCATACATGCAGACGATTGTCAATGTGGAAAGTATCATTGTCACAAATTCAAAATGGAATCTTCTAGCAGTTCAGCATCCACAAGGAACAGTATTACGAGGGTCCCGTCTGTAAGGAAAATTCAAGATGTTGTGTTCAGTAATGAACACCATATGATTATTTGTAACATATTCTGGAATGCCAAGATAAACTTCTGTGAATACAAACATGGTGATAAAACTGTAGAGTTTCAGTCGTTATGGCCACAGGAAGGTACTGTTAAGTCATTGTTGCATGATGGGATAGAAGAACTTGGTCTGAGAGGTGCATTGTGGGAACTGTGTCAGCTGATCATAGTGAATGGTCCGACGTTTGTTCTGAAGGCTCTCCTGGACCAAAATATTATACGTAAGTTGATCTTTCATGTTTACTACTGTTTGTTTCATTGTATTAATTAAAAAATGTATGTGCAGTAACATTTCGCCATTTTTGTTTTCATTTTTATAAAAGGTTCTTTAATTAACACCATTTGAACTAGGAATCAATTATATCAACTACAGTGTTCTTCCAAGGATTTAAAAGTGAAGGGATAAAGTTTAGATAAATTTCTGCCTATCAAAATTGATGTACACACATTTTGAATCGCAGTCTTTATAACATCTACACATTGTGGCAATTAGTTTTGGATTCGTTCCCAAGCCAATTTGTATGCGACGAATGGTGCACCTCAACGGCCTTGGCAGAACAATGCAACTGCATGAAATATGTAAAAGAAATGTCAATGAAAAATATTTATGGTTACATGTTATTGGAAGAAATTGTAAAAGCCATCAAAGTAGATCTTCTAAGCCTCAAATGTTTAATACAGTTAGTTATGATACCTGTATTCAACAATGCATTCTAGTGCGACTATAAATTTAAAAGAGTTGTGTGTGCTAATTGATGGATCCCTTTTCAAACCATTCAGAACATGGACTTAAAAGTTGCAAATGGACTTGTAGTTAGGACACATCGTTTGAGTGTTGATGCCTTGCTTTAACACGTGTGTAACATTATAGACATTCATATCTATGTCAAATAAGGAATTCAATTTTACACACTTGAACATTTAAAATATACATAGTCAATACACAGTCAAATTACATCAAATGTGTTTATGAAAAAATCGTGTTTCTAAATTCCAAACTCAAATAACTAGCTTGAGGAGTGTGTTGCTTGACAAGATATGAAATGATTGTAGGCAAATTGTATATTTGTAAACAAATGTTATATTTTACTTCAAAGTAAGAATCTCAACCTATAAAAGATGTTCTTGTTGGTTGGACAAACCTGGTCTAATGAAAGCACAGTACTCATTTCAATAACTTTACTCTTGCATTGGCTTTGGAATAAGTGAACATTTCTGATAACAAACTTATCTTAACCTTTATGCACTCATCTGAGTTTAACAAACTGTTTTAACTAGTGAGATCAGCAGCTCACTCATCAGGGGCCCGTTTCATAAACGTATCTTACGTAGAAAATTATCGTAACTTCTCACTTAAGCTTAGCGTAACTAAGATTTACCATGTCATAAAAGTTCACTTAACTGCAATATCAAAAATATTTCACGTAAATCCAGGACAGCTCTACCCCTCTTAACTACTTACAATATTGTAAATGTCATTTCTGTTGCTGTCTGCCACAGTTAAAATACTATAAATGATGTACATATGTGTTCAAAGTGTGTTAAGTCATGTACAGCGTTTTTGTTTTGTAACTATAAGATCTTTAAAAAAGAACCCCAATTGATGAATAAATGTAATTAAGTAACTCACTATGTGCTGGCAGTATTGTATACAAATTTTTACCTGAAACTACGGAATAAATTACATGGACCAATGCATTACGGAATAGGTGTTACATGTGAATTCAATTGACACAATTAAGATACATACTCTGTTGTAATAACACGACAATCTAATGCACTTATTTCAAAATTCAGCAGACGGTGTTACTAATTCACGAGTGTCTGGTCAATGTTCCCATGCAATACCTGTATACACAAATGCATTCTAGTGTGACTATACATTCCGGTGTGCTAATAAATGGATCCCAGGTAGTTGACCTCAAAATACATTCTTGTTAATTGGTCAGACCTTGTCAAATCAAGTACTAGTACTCATTTCAATAACTTTATCTTAATGGTGGCTTTGGATTATTTGAACGTTTTGATGCAGCTGTCAGATTACAGAGTTATCTAAACCTTTGTGCACTTACTCATCTAATCTCAATAAACTGTTATGCATATAACTTGTAAGATCAGCTAACCAATCAGTTGTTGAATAAATGAAATCATTGAAGTAACTATGTATGTGCTAAGAGGTTTCAAAATACCTGCATGCACTGGCAGTAATAACAATACAATCTAAAAATTCCCTTTTTTCAATTGAGCGACAACTCTGTACATTGTACAAGATTGCTCTCCCTTTTGGGTAGGTATTTTCATCACTTTTAAAAAGAAAATAACTGTTTACTGTTTTATTTAGACATACACATTCTGAAGCATTTCTATATGTTATAGGAAAGTCTAATATTATGTAAACATATACTATTGTCTTTGACATTTATGAAAAACACAATTTCAAACTTTTCGCTATTTACGACATTATAGAAATACCTGCCAACAAGGGAGCTAACTCTTCCAATTTTAAAAATCGATAATTGGGTATGCAGTTTTGTAAAGTTATTACTGGTATGTGGAAGTTAAATAAATGCTTCGCAAAAGTTCTAATCATGTTGAATGTTCTGTGAGCTATTGATGCCAATGTCCAGCTGATGTCCATGGATTTAATCTGTATCAGGTTACTACATTTAGTATAAGTGTCTAACCTATTTTTTCGCCCAATCAGATTTTGAATTTCAATTTTATGAAGACAAATACCGGTGTATGGAAATATTGCTTTGTATATAAAATATTGTCTGTCTGTCTAAAAGTAGAATATACACTAAGATGCTTAGCATACATGTGTTCAGTATTTTCACCATTTATACGCCACAGGCTCTTAATCGTGAAGACACTGACAAATGTACTCTAACTATTACGTAGATCAGAATGGTCCTATCATATAAGTATACAATGGTCATTAGATAAATGACATGGGAAAAATAAAGTTATCTGTGATAAATTTAGATTGAAATGTGAATGTCCCTTTCTCTTAGGTGATATTTCACGGACAGGTCAAGTATTTAGGTCAGATATCGAACATTAGTGCTCGCTGTCACTGTACCAGTCCAAGTTGGTCCTGAAACAATACACAGATAGCCCCAATTAGGCAAGCTTTTACACACGTTGGAGGCATCTTTTTATCGTTCATCAAACTTCATGGACTAACTCCAAACGATAAAATAATTAGAAAAGCTTGAGGGGTGAAAGCAAAAGGGTTCTAAGTGCTATTGAATAAGTAAAAAGATAGTACTGTTAAGCATGCACCCGCCCTTGGATCATGTGTTAGAGTCTACTGTTAAATGAAATCAGATCAGTTGATCGAATTTCATGATCTCACAATGGACTCACAATGGACTGTTTGTGATAAAAATGAAGTTGCGAAATCTAAATCTTATAGAATTAAATAAAGTTTTGAGGGCAAGAATGAAAATTCAGTTTTATATTTATTCAATTGGATAAATAACACTGGAACAGTAAGCTATTGAAGAGTTACATTTGATATAATATTGAATATATGAAAGATGGTAGTTTTACTTTTATTGCCAAATTACTTCAAAACTTGAGATAGGATTTAAAGACCTATGACAAATATTTCTTTGAACATTGGTTTATTGTGAATACATGTATAAATGGTTATAATACAATATTTCTTCATCATGAAAGAAAATAAGAACTATAGCGAGTGTAAATAATGTGATGATTTAGTTTAAATTAAGCACTATGTTTTGAATGGCAAGGAGGAGATATGAGAGACAATGTGTAATTGATTATTGCCTGTGTATTTTTTGTATGAGTAAAACTCTAATTACCGGTGTATATAGTCACTGTTTTGTTATATGTAAAATAGCTAGATACAAAAGATTTAATTAAAGATTTATTCTGACTATATGATGTGTGATGTGCATTATGTTGATTGGTTCATAGGTGTCGATAATCAGTTTGACGGTGACGCAGGCTTGTTACATTTCGCGTGTGTACTACAAAACATGGAGGCGGTACAGGTGCTGGTGCAGCATGGAATTTCCAACAAACTGAAAGACAGATCGGGTAACTGTTATGACTTTGTAGTCTGTTTATTTTCATTTCTTTAGTGTAAGACACAACATGACAAAAGTAAACCATCCACTGAGGCTAATAGTAATTTGTTACACATATATTTTTACTAGTTTAAGCAAGATTTCTCTTCTCTATGAACAAGCTGCAAGGACTGAAAGTCACTAAATGATATTTGTCTAAGTAGAGAGTAATTCCGCTAGTGAGACACCCCTTGGGACTAAAATTAAGTGGTCTTAGTAGAGAGTTGGTCTTAATAGCGAGATACAAAGATGATAAAATGAAACGTTTTGGACAGAAAAGTGATAGATTTAATAGTGAATAGGTTTTGGTAAGGAATTGTCTTAACATTGGAGCTTTACTGTACAAGCTATTTTTAATTACAAAGCTATTTCTTCTGTACATGTTTGTTATAGTATCGATTTCCTGAACTGCCACTAGTATGTGTAATAACCACTAACAGATTTATTTAAATCCCATTAAAATCAATCAATTTAATAAATCAACTTTACAGGTAAGAAAGTGGATGAAGTATGTTTTTGTCCAAGAATAAGAAAACAGCTGCCAACCAAATATGTCCAATCATCTTCGTTTCTTGTTGACCGTTCTAAGAACCATACACTTCTCAACCCTGGTGCCCAACACAAACAAGGAATATTTAAACTAGCAGCTAATCCAAGATGCTTGTATGAGCTGCAGAAGAAACTGCAGGTAGGTTTTGTTGCCATTCATCTATAGGCCACATATATTAGTTGTTGTTTGTTTTATTTGTTGTTGTTTTTGCAGGGGGTGGGGGTGGGGGTATCATTGGTTATTTTAATTGTATATTTATGCTTGAAAATTGGAATCAGCAAAATTATTTTCTTCAGAACATATTCATTTTCATTCCATAAAGATTTATTTTAAATTGGGTATAATTTGCCACAAATGTTTTTTGGGTATAATTCAAGTACAAGTAATTTTAAAGTAATAAAATACTTATCTGATTTTTTATGTTCAATCATACGATATTGTTACAGGAGCTTTAAACCCTTGACATGTATTAACCGATGCGTACGTCCACATTTTTAGTAGATACAGGCCAACAAATTGTGTTTGGGGACACTTTTTGCTCCTGTCAAACATTCACCGATCCATAATTTATGCATATCATCATAAATATTTGAACATCGTAGATGTCCGGGAAATTGTTTAACTTCGGCAATTTTCGCTTCATGAATATTTAGACATATAATTAATCATACATGGTCAATTTCAGGTTTTTCTGTACATTTTCGAATTCACATTTATACAAGCTTTATTGGTTCTTGTATTTTACAACTACTGATGTGATATTAAGCACCACATCTAGGAGATTATGTTGCTCAGTTATTGAAAAATTACCGTATTTATTTCAGACATTTGACTTTCAAGTAAACAAAGAAAGAAACAAGACTGGAGACAATCTGATTCATATAGCTTGTAGAGCAGGTGAGTGATACATTACAAAAACATTATGTAAGTGTGTGTAGGTGAAACTATTGAATAAAGAAGCTAGTCTTACATTTACCTTCAGATTATTAAGGCTAGTTTTATGTGCTTACCCTATTTTTATAACTGGATTTCTATAATATAATTGTTAAAGTTGCTCTTTCGTTCCCAATTAATTAATTTCCTAAACAAAATACTTAAAGAAATTAGCATACATACATTTGTATATTATAATAAATGTTTCTTATGAAGGTATCTGTGTTGAGTTTGAAAAAACAGCATAACATTGGTTTTCCTACTTTCAAATTACCTGCAAGTACCAAAAATATTTTATGACTGACCCTATAAATAGTATTTTTGACGATTTCTGTATCGGGATATATGATTACTAGGCTATAGGTTCAAGTTCAGTTGTCTATATATTCAACAAGGGCACTATTTCATAAGTACTGTGTGGCTAAGAAGTACAGATAAATATGTATTTTTTTTATTTGAGCAAAAGTGTCTCTTTAACATAAATTTGTTCCTCGACAATTTAACTTATACTAAGCCATAATGTGTTTTAAGATACACTTTTTTGCTTAAACTTGTCAAATTTTAAATGAGAAAAGATCCCCACTATTACTAAATCTTCTAAGGAGTAATCATTCACAAGTTTAATTTGAATAATATGTTTGAACAAAAACGTTTTTCCTAACCTTTATATCAATAGCTATGAATATGATCGTACAGTTAAAGTGGTATTGCATTCTGGGCTATTTTGGCCGTGGTTAATAATTGACCCATAGGTATAATGTATTGCATTCTGGGATAGTTTGGCCACGGTTAATAATTGGCCCATAGGTATAATGTATTGCATTCTGACCATAACCGATTATAGTGTGTTCATACTTGGGTACATATTTACAGGACTGTGTCAGCTGCCGTTGATCATGTCGTTAGTGAAGCTACAGGACGCAAACATCAACCTATGTAACACTGACGGCATGACTCCACTGATGATCATTGCTGAGGCAGGGGATAGTAATCTATGTGATGTAAGTAAGACCTTTGTTTCAATGATATATCTTGGTTCTTTATTTGTCAAATCCTTTATGGGATTAAATCAATCTTTACACACCTACGTTGTATGTGTACATGTATATATGTTACCAACGGCACACTGTATATATATGCTTAAGTTGAAATGAATACCACATTCTGTCCTGTTCTGTTCTGTTATAGAAACCAACATCAGATTTTTGTGTAATATTTTGGTTGAAATGTTTGTCTCTATATCTTTCAGACTCTTATGTGTTTATTGGGGGCCAATTCAAACCAACGAAGTTCTACCAATGGGAAAACAGCCCTGCATTACGCGACATTGCATAACCATGTGAACGTTGTCAGGTAAATACTGATGAAGGTTATTGATGTTGATTTATGAACGTCGGCTTTTAAAGCTTTCAATCTTGTTTTTCACAATACTGTGGTTTCCATCTCTCTGTTTTTATCCATCTCTCTGTGGTTTCCATCTCTCTGTCTTTATCCATCTCTCTGTGGTTTCCATCTCTCTGTTTTTATCCATCTCTCTGTGGTTTCCATCTCTCTGTCTTTATCCATCTCTCTGTCTTTATCCATCTCTCTGTGGTTTTCATCTCTCTGTAGTTTCCATCTCTCTGTCTTTTTCCATCTCTCTGTGGTTTCCATCTCTCTGTCTTTATCCATCTCTCTTTGGTTTCCATCTCTGTGTATTTTCCATCTCTCTGTCTTTATCCATCTCTCTGTGGTTTCCATCTCTCTGTGGTTTCCATCTCTCTGTTTTTATCCATCTCTCTGTGGTTTCCATCTCTCTGTGGTTTCCATCTCTCTGTTTTTATCCATCTCTCTTTGGTTTCCATCTCTCTGTGGTTTCCATCTCTCTGTCTTTATCCATCTCTCTGTAGTTTCCATCTCTCTGTCTTTATCCATCTCTCTTTGGTTTCCATCTCTTTGTGGTTTCCATC
>ENA-OREC01001804-OREC01001804.1-marine-metagenome-genome-assembly--contig:-NODE-1804-length-11260-cov-9.767683_pt1 | contig 11260 bp, 8 predicted proteins | sample MGYA00248626_ERZ508543 | MGnify/ENA primary metagenome ERZ508543 (study PRJEB26211, sample SAMN05518279) | marine metagenome | isolation source: Puget Sound, Washington, USA | host: Bankia setacea... | reverse complement strand
TATTAAGCATGCTCGTTGGCACCGATGTTTGCGTTCGGATGTTCTTCGTGTGGGAGGAAACCGGAGTACCTCACGGAGGAAACACACCTGTCTGACTTGGTGACCAAATGACCATCTCACATGCCGACGCCGGTATCGAACCCGGGTCGCAGCGGTGAGAGGCGAGTGCGTTAACACTGCGCCAGCCAAACATTTCATCTACTCGCATCGTGTATGTCGTGTACATTCTACTTGTAAGTGCCCGACGTTCTTATATATATATATATATATATATATATGTGCATTTTGATAATTTAATGTACAAGTGTTATTCTTCTGCTTGGTACATCGTGTGTGTTTCAAATTGTAACGTTGTTTTAAATCTAGTTTCAGCTGAATAATAATAGTAATTACTGGCACATGAGTTTCAATAGGAAGTGAATCCGTCAGAGCAAAAAAATAAATATTTTTACAGTGATTTAGTGTTTGATTGGTGTAATACAATAATGTGTGTGTGTGTATATATAATAAATATTTAAGGGGAAACACCTCAAGCACAATCGCCAGTGATAGTCATTTAGTAAAATGTATGTATTCACTTACCATTCTTCTCTCGGAATGCTTCAACCACTTGTACAAGGTCCATCTCCTGCGTCTTGAACTCTTTCCCTGAATGACTCTTCTCTTTTCTATGATGTTTTCGAATCTCAGACCTATAGAAGGCTTTATACGAGCACCAATGACATTTGAACCTTGGTTGCATGTGCTTCATTTTTACATGGTCTGTCATTCCACTACTCTTGGTTTTGAAAGGGCAATATGGACACTCAATATTACCGTCATAGTCTCGCGAGAACGTGGACTGCTTCGAAGCCTTAGTGTTGCCTTTCATGTCCATTATCACACGATACTCATTCACTGGGACGGTAAACAAGCCTTTTGTCAGAAATCCTTCGATATGCTTTTCCAGATAGTTGTGACGCTTGTATTTGAAAGACGTATCAGGAGTGCCCGGGTGTTCAGTCCTCACGTGATTTTTTATGTGCGACGATTGGCTGGCGGTCATTTCACATACGTCACATGCCCATGGTTTGTACTCAACATGCATAAATAAGTGCTGCTTCATCTTTGATTTGTCTTTAGAAATGTGATTGCATGTCTCTGGATCGAAGGTACACTTATACATAGTTTTAAATGTTGTTCTGTTTCGTTCTGTGAATTTAAACGGGTTGACAATAATGGGTGGAGAAAGTTTTGTGGTTGGGGCGCGTTTGGCAACTCCTATCTGCGCTACCGGTTTAATGGATGGACTTGTTGCAGTGTCAATGGTAGTGCTATCTTCTACGGGTTCAGTTTTGATGATCACCGGTTCGTGGATGGCTGTGGAATTTATGTTAACCTGAGAGGCGGGCTTTGGGGCAGGCCATTTCACAGTCAATTTAGGAACATGTACGGCTTCTGGCTCAAGCTTAGGCATTTTACTAGTAGTAGTAGTAGGTACAATGTCATCTGACGCATCTGTGAGGGAGACCTTCCGCTTGATACCGACACACTGCCTTGGTGAACCTGAAATTAGAAACCGAAGTTATTGTTCAATATACAGTAACTGTTTTAAAAGATGTGTCTAATATAATTCATTGAGTATTTAGAACTAGGGTAAGAGTAGGGTTCGGTTTACACACTTGTATCGTGTTCTTGTTCAGCGTGTATTCATTACTACACGAACAGATAGCGTATCATTTATTGGTATATAAACGACGCTTTAGTGATGTTCTACCGTTTCTTTACGACGTAATCGTTACACATATGTATTTGTCGTTACAGAAAATACCACTGAAAATAAATTCATTCCACTAATAAGATCACCCTGTTTACGTCCCCAATATATCAGTGTATTATTAGCGCACTCGGGAATTAATGCATACGCACATGAACTCATACCATATATTTAATTTGCAATAAAACACGGGTAAGGATGTTTTATTTCTTAAATATCGATATATTATTTTCACATTTACCTATGGGTGCATCTATGTCATGATCAAGGGCGAGTTCAGTAACGATAACCGGGTGGCCCTTGTGTACCTCACGTATATGGTTCTCCACAAACGACCTAAAATAACAGAGAACGTCATATGAGTTTACTAGTAGTTTACAAGTAGACCAATTGGTTAAACACCATTTGTATAAACAATTATTGAATTATTTGTACTGCTTAGTATGATTTATTTTCGAGCAAAGTTCTCTGGTCTGTTATAGAGTTGTCGTACTATCTTTATAAATGAAAGTACTTGTGCATATACAGTTAAAACAAATACTTTAGCGTATGCGTCTAATCTTTATGAAGTAGAGCTTTCTATTAGAATATTTCATAAGGGCATTTGGGCATTTGGGCATTTTTTTAAAGTTGTTTTTCTTTGCTGACGAAGTTTAACTGGCACGTATTCCTTGTTGGTTGCTGCGCGTATCAAGACAGTAAGAAAATAGTATGCTGTACAACGAACATATTTGATAGGTTGACTTACTTTGGGGATCGTCTGTATCCACAATATGGACACTGGTAGCGTTGGGACTCGTGTCTGTACATGTGGTTGTGTATAGTCTTATAGTTCTCCGTGCCATATCCACATTTATTACAGATGTACCTGGGTCCCACACCGTAATTTACCCGATAGTCCTTCATACTCTTCTTCTTCTCAAAGTTCTTGGTTCCCACTTTAGGCACGCTTGATTGGTATTGCCCGTTGATCATAGACTCGATTAAAGGCGTGGATGTGAATGGAGTATCACCCAAGCCGTTATTTGATTGGCTGAAAATGTCGTCATTGAGATCAGCAGTTAATACGGAGCGAAGGTTTAACTTCTGGGCGAATTTCTTGAGTTCGTTCACTTCTTCGTTAGTATCATCTGAGTTGTCGTCTGTTAAGAGTGAACTTGACAAGTCAACTTGTGGTTCCAGCTTCACGATCGTCTGCTTGGGAGTTGATGTAATTGGGACTGAAAACAGAGCGTATATCACAATGTATATCACAATGTATATCACAATGTAGATCACAATGTATATATGTTTTATTTTGAATATTACTTGTGTGTGTATGCCTGTTTTGTTGTTGCTTATTGACGTGATTTTTCGCTAATTGTGGAGTAAGTCTGAGTTTTCTTCTTACGTACATGTACACATTTTACACATTTTGTGTTTATTTTTAAATGAATTTATGGGTAGTCGATCTACATATACATGTACATCCATCTTAATTTGAAATTTAAGGAACACAATGTTTGTCAAAGTTTTAGAGCGTTCTGATTACAAACGTTGTCATAGTTTATGGAATTCAATTTTGACATGTTCCCGATTGTGCAATGAATTAGGTTTAGACTGTACATGTGAGCACAATGAAACTTCAAACAGTTACTCTAAGTGCATACTTGATTCTTCAACTTTCTCATCCATCAAGATATCATCAAAGTCTGCAATCTCTCGTCCATACTTGGCGGCTATCTCTGGGTCTTCACTCTTAGACAGATCTATAACTCTGATAGGTTTGTTTCTGTGGGTGTCCCGTACATGACGCACTACATACGACCTTTAACGATAAAACAGGTGCATCAATAGTTGAGTACAAAACAAACTTCCAAAATACTGGACACATCTGCACAAACTAAGACCTAAATGCCTATTAGTTGAAAGTATGTTTAAATTCAAAATAGCTGACAATGCTCTTTCAGTGTTACATGCTTTCTTTTCTTCATATTTTCTTTCTTTTGGTGCTTACATTTAATAACTTGAAACGTTCCGTGTTTGTTGTTTTTGTCTGAACCACGACGTTGACACCTGGTAGTTGTACTTTGTTATCCTAAATACGACTTCGACTGTTTGGCCAGCCTATGTGCAGCTCAGAGGTCACTTTCTCTTTCAGGACATCCTTGTATACAGTTCCACACTACTAGTATCATAACGCAAAAAAGCACCGCTCTTAAACTGACACTCGTGTTCACTATTATTTATTTAAAATCAACATAACACTAGTGAGTGCCAAAGAATACAAATATCTCATATTTTATTAAATTGGAGACCTTTTTTTCAAACGTAGACGCAATGAGCCAAACTAGTCTACTCTGACACACATGAAGCAAGTATATTTCTCTTTATCATGTTACCTATCTACAAGATTGTGCCATCGTTGAGTGTATCTTGAAGTTTGAGAGAATATAAATGATTTACGTTTGATAAGAGGGGCAGCGCGACGCAGTGAGTTCGAGCGCCCATCAAAGGCTCCCGTTGTTTCCTTAAGCAAGAAACATTACCTTCATTTCTTAGTACTGGTTAATTCCAGAAACGGGTTCGAGCGTGATTTACATTACCAAAAACTGTTTGCTTCACAATCGAACTAAAATAGATTAGTATAAACTAAGATTACACTAACAGGGTACTATTTTAAGTTGATCCTTACCTGGGGTACTTCCTGTGGTCGCAGTACGGACATTTATACTTCTGCGGACGATGTCTGTACAGATGGTGCTTCATTTTAGGATGTGTATCACACGTGTAACTGCACATCCCACACATGAACTTAGGTGAGCCTGTTGGGTTGACACGGTATAACTTGTTTAGAGATAACTTATATACTGACAGGTTTGAGTCTGGATCGTCTGTAGGGACGGTCTGGGTGACAGTGGATGGGGACACGAGGGACCGCTTAAACTTTGGAACCTTGATAATAAGCTGTGGTGGAGAACTCTCTGGAAATAAGAAAAAGACGAAATTATATAATGACTTTGGGGTTAACACATAACAACAATTAGATAGAACTCCAGCGTTTTTTTCCTTTTATGTTAATTGCCGTTTGTGTAAGTTACAAGGACCCCATACTGCTTTTTTCCAATATGTAAAATCGATCAGAATTTATAACAATGCTGATTGATTGGAATACTGTGATTATTTAACATTGTGAACAGAAAGAAAACGATGATGATTGATAAATACGTAGCTCTCCAAGAACATGGGCATCTCTAGATCATCTAGTAGATGGATAACATAGATCTACACTCATAGAACACTGATCAGTCACAGCGGAATTTAAAGCATTGTGTAAGCATTTTGCAGATGTAAGATCCTACATATGATGTAAAGTACCTTCAGTCTTTTCAGTTGACCCCGTGGACCCCTCTGACCTTGACCTCTCTTGAGTGGACTTTATTGGAGGGGTAGACTCGCTATCTTCATCCTCTACTTCATCCATAATGTCCTCCTTTATATCTGTAGAAGACAATAAGATGACAGATTTCCTTTACATATGGACTAGTTCACGTGTACACGTGTGTACGGTCTCATGGTTTGTACGGCAAAGTATTCTTTGGAAAAGTCTGTATATAGAGAGATTTTCTTCCCTTCTATTGTCCAAAACCAACATGCTGTTGCGTGAAAGTGTTAAAATCGCAGGAAACGTTGCAATGTTTTGACGACGTTTGACGCCAATTATGTTGACGTCGTAAACGGTTTGCTACTAACTCTGTCCGAGTTTGGTGACGTTTAAAGGTGCAATCTCGCTAAATATGATTTGTTTAAAGCTAGTGATATCATGAATTCATTACCTAATTGGTCTCCTATGTTGACATCTGGTAGAGCATCAGTTTCTTTGACTAAGATTGCAAGACCTTTGTGTTTGGATCGACTATGGTGAACCACATTGGATCTGAAATAACGTACACTGAATAGTTTATAAATATGTAAGGACGTAAGTAACCAGAACAATACTAGTCACTGAAACACTCTCAGTAACTAACTTCGACAGTAAACCAGGGCACCAACTTTACATCGAAAAACTTAAATAACACTTAATGTAACATGGAAAGATACAATGCTACACAATTCGAATTGTAAGTCCTATAAATGAAATGCAGTAACTTGAACCTTACTCTTGGTTATGATAAATTTTATGATAAATTTGGTACAACTTAAGTTTAAAAGACGTTAATTTAAGTTTGATCATTAGATATTTTTGTGAAACAAAAACAAACCAATAAATAATTGCAAGTGTATACCTTGGAGCTGCCGTAAAGTCACAGTATCCGCACTGATAAACCTTCTCCTCATGACGGTACTTGTGAGTATAGATCGTGGCTCGAACCGGGGTTTTAAAACTGCATAGGTTACAACTATACAAATAAACTCCGTTTTCATACTGTATCCTATAGTAATCCGTTTTCGACGTTTGACAAACGGGTGCTTTAAAAACTCTGTCGTCTGCTGGTTCATGCATCACTTCCGGTTCCGGTGTTTCCTCGGATGATGCATAACTCTCTTCCGAATTAAAATCCTCATCGTCCACAATCATTTCGACGCCATTACTAGACGCTTGTCCGCCACTCAGATTAAGCCTATACTTCAATTGTTCAATAATTCTTTCCCTGAATTCTTTGGATAACTGGATGACATTAAGGTTTGTAGTTTTGTGGAATTTCAGTCCATGTTGAGTGATTTGATGCGGAAATGCTGCCTTATAATCACAGAGAGAACATTTTACGAAGTGGATTTTATGAATTCCAGATAAATGGACACGTATGGTATTCTTGGTTGTTTTATAGTCACAAAAAGGACAGCATCTTCGACCCAAGCTGTCAGTTGTATGGTAAACCTCCAGTTTATCATAATATTTTGAAGCCTTGTCTCGAACCTGAACATTTCCAGCAGTACTCGGCGAACTCTTGGGCTTAGGAACACCACGGAATCGTGTGTTATGGACAGAATTCTGAACCAAAAGAGGAGGACTCGCTACCTCACTTTCAGACTCTACGGAAGAGTTATCTTTAGGTTTCTTCAAGCTAAGTTTAATCTTCAAACCAGACGGCTCGGAAACGTAGGTTGGTGCATCTTCGTCGTCACTACCTTCCTCAATCTCTTCATCCAGTTCAGAATCTATTTCATCAATGTCATTATCATTCTCTTCATCGACCTCTTCAATTATATTATCTGGTTTAACCGTTTTAGCGATGCTGTTCAAAGAGGCATTAACGGAGGCTTTTGTTCTTATGTCTTTAGTAACGTCATCATTTGCAGCAGACGACTTTTGTGTTGATGGTGATTCTGAAGCAGGCGAGATGGATTTCTTTTTCGGACTTTTTGAATCTGACCCAAGCCGCGCGCACGTGTTAATGACGTTTTCGATCCTCGAGACGCACGTGTAAGTGAACGCTTGTTGAGGATGATGTACGAGCAGATGATCCTCAATCTCAGAGTCTCTTTCAAATACTTTATTACAATATTCACACTCGTAATCCTCTTTCCGTTCATTGTGGGTTCTTACAAGATGTGTGTAAATAGCTTTCCGTTTGTCCGTTTTAAAGATGCAAGGCTCGTGGAGACAAATGTAGAACTTTACATCCTTCTTCGACATGTTGACTCCCCCTGAAAAGAGAAAATGGAAACTTTCTTAAAATGTAAATCAGTGTACAAGTACGCTGTCAACGTAATAAGTGGCATCATCGTCAGCTTCTTGGTCACTTGTGGTCGTCATCAACAACAACAACAACAACACAACAACAACAACAACAACAGAAGTAGCAGCCTAGTTATCAACGTACGTACATCGCGTCATCGTTGTAAAAGTACACATACGTACATGAAGTTAGAGAATGATGACGCACAATGAGGGAGAAGAAAGGTCATGTTTGTTAGTAGTGAAATGAAACCGACAATAAACATTAAACAATGGCAGCTTGCCAATCGGCATCTAAACGTTTAGATGGTTTTACTCCATTTGAATAGCGTTCATTGAGAAGAAAACAAACTTGATTGTCGATGTTTAAAACTATATGGTTGCTTGGAAATTAGAGGTATGATGAGACAGTGTTCCGATAGTTTACCGGGACACTATCGTAACTGTATATAAAATCAGAAGGAAGCTACAACAGTTCTCCGTTTATTTTAACCCTAGATATGTTGTTGTTTTTCATTTTCATAAAGGTTTTATAGACCAACACATATTTCAGCTGAAAGACTAAAAAATATCAACATATAGCAATAGTTGAACCGTTAGACATAGACAGTCTCTGTGATGTGTGTTTAGCATTTTACAGGCGTTCAACTACAGCTATGTGTGCCAAGTGCCAACCTACACTAGAATGTTAACTACAGGTCTAGTGTGATATACAAATGGTGCGCGACAAAAGCAAATATTCGAGCAATGCAGTTGAATGCGGCTGGCTATGAGCGGTACGAGCTCTACTAGTATATACATACCGAGGAGTGAATGCGAAAGAGTTTTGTTAGCTCCTCTTTTCGATAGCACATAGAACACTTTCGCTCCTATCCACTCAATATACGACTTTTGACATGTACGACATGATATAAAAGCTATGTGAAAATGTTGTGGAATATATGGCCCACATTAGTAGTAAAATACCATCTAAATATACATGACGAGTTGTTGCGTAGTGTAAGTGTTAAGATATCAGCATTGGTCTCGTAAACTGCAAATAAAGTGTTACACATAGAGGTTGGAAGTTCTTTGCTTTATTGTCTCTGGCTTCTTGGGAAACAACTTTAAATCAGATTTTACAATTCGTACCCATGGGAACAGTTTATCGGTTGATTGATGTGAACTTGACGTTTATTACCAACATGTCTACAGTTTAACCTCTAAAAAGAGTCCAAACAAAGAATCTTTGAAATCAGGTATTTTTTTCTTAAATGGTCTAAACTGTACGCAAGACCAGTTCAACGAGTATTAACCCCAAAACCCTCCACGAAAGACCAGCCATTTACTCTCAAACCCTTATTTTTTTATCATCTACGGGTGTTTTATAGTTTAAGGATGACTTTGTGACAAACAGCGTAGACTATCTATACAGTTCAGTTGAATATTGTTCTTACGTATGTAATCCATAACTGATGAGGACAGTTGGTGCGGGTTTTAGTTTTTACTATATATACAAATGTTTTCTGAGCATTCTCTCTCTCATAGTCTGTAAGTGTTAACATGTGCACCCTACGAACAGACAGCCACTATCTTTTACAACATGTCTTCTTTCTCCCCAAAGCCTACACATTCCAACAGTGTTAACTTCTCTCTCATAATGCCCAACCCATCTCATAGACCGTAGTAACAGAGCGAACAACTAAACACAGACAATAGTTTCCATCTTTTCTCCCCCTCTCTTTCTCTCTCTCGTGACCAAGTTACCATGACAACCGCGCATTTTCTGTACAGGCAACTCTTTTTCATGCGATCAGCAGACGATAATAGGTTTCCGCTTGTTTCCCCCCGCCATTCAAGGTCGTTTAGAGCGCGGACTACCAGATGCCAAGTTGTAGCTGTGGCACTAGGGTAAGATCTCAGACCTTACAGTATGCCGCTTTATACTAACTATACTTAATTTCTCCTTACTCTGCACATTCCCTTCTGTTGGCTTTTGTAAGATAAATCCTAGCAGCAGTGAGAAAGACGAACCGCGTAGGGGGAAATAAGAAGTTCCTCAGTGTAAAATACGGGGCAGTTCCATGTTGAATATTGGAGATATAGAAAAGAGACCCACTAATAAGAGTTTCTCACGGCATTGTGTATTCAACAAATTACCAAAGGTCAGTCTAGTCGATGTTAGAAAGGTCAACGAAATACCAAGAGATACATGGTTGTGACAATTATATCTAGCCCAATGTAAATTGTGAATTCAATTCTTCATCATTTGACTTGTGTATACCTCAATTATTTCACGTTTTATAACATTAAAGGTCATAAACCGAGCACAAACATGACATAACCTAACCGAACCGAACCGAACATTGCGTGACGTGACGTGGCGTGACATGACATATAACATAAACAGTAGCATATATTATATACTGTGAAGCATGACACATAACCTATCCAAAGCTAGCTTGGTCTAACATGACACGGCATGACATAACGTGGCATACTAAGAGGAAAGACTGATATACACTTGGTTAAGTTGTTACTGCAAGCTAAAGGCAGTACCTGTATGATACATACATACTCCATGCTAGAGGTTAGTTCGTATGAAAAGATTGACCTACTGTACATAAAGAGGTTGAGCACTGTTTGTGACCATTACAGTAAACGAGTGTTGGTATTGCTTCAACAAACAATCAGTGTTCGTATTGCTTCAACAAACAATCAGTTAGAAAAAGCTTCCATAGCACTTACACACGTTTACTTGTAAACTAAATTCTTAACCAAAAATAAAACACATTGAGAAATCGATTCATACACTTCTTGTGGAAATTTATCGAATACTAGTATAATAGGTCTCAATAGACTTAAGAATATGACGTGTAAGTATCACAGCCAGTTGGGAGCGTGTGTTGAAGAAAAGAATGTCTGGCAGTTCACGTTGAGATTTTGGCAATCTTACTAGAAACGGATTTGTGTGGATTGTAAAGCACCCTGAGAAAGTACACAACGTGTTGTAACCAGGCCGTTCAACCAGCGTCTCTCTATGGGTGCCTAGCAACAAGTTTTAGCCGCCAGTTTACACGGTGTGCAAGCTTTTGTTTCTTCGACAAAAAAATCACCTTCACCAATTTCTCTAGGAAAGGTGTAGGAATTGGAAACCGTATTTCAGGTATTAGCAAAACCATGCGTTGTCACAACTTGATAGTACAGGTGGACACATACTATTAGCCTTGTATAATTACTTAATTGTTTCTAATTTGTTGTTTGCAATGTGTCCGTACAAGAGCAAATGCGATCCTAGTTATAATTTCAGCAATGGTAAGAATATGTAAATCTAATTTGCTAAATCATGGGTAAATTTTAAGTAAAACTGAAATATCTAGTTCGCCGTTTTATTCTCACGATTATTTAAAACTTTAAAACTCGTTCGTTATATCGCCAACATTGTTTTGTCCTGACGTCCAGAACCATTTCAAACGTACATCAAACATCAACACAAACACCGTATACCAGTACTGTACAATCTTTTCTCGAAGGATAATTACGTGGCAAAACCAAGCTCCAGTAATTCAAGATTCTGTGTCCTCATACTTTCCATATCGACCGTGGCTTGGTTTTACTTGATGCATCGAAGGTTGGGCATCTGTCGCCAACTTTTGTACAGCTTCGTTACCATGGCAACCCTGATATCTTTCATACAATATCGGAACTTGACAAGAACTTGTAGTGAAGCATTTGGAATCGATAAAATGGCTTCAACAGGCATCGACTGGGTCAAGGTGTACAGCGGCTATAGCGACAGACTCCGTGAAACCCCCGGCGAGAAAGGCACATTTGAGGGGGTCGGGGTGGCAGCGAGCCTTGGGGGA
>ENA-OREC01001803-OREC01001803.1-marine-metagenome-genome-assembly--contig:-NODE-1803-length-11266-cov-14.479936_pt1 | contig 11266 bp, 3 predicted proteins | sample MGYA00248626_ERZ508543 | MGnify/ENA primary metagenome ERZ508543 (study PRJEB26211, sample SAMN05518279) | marine metagenome | isolation source: Puget Sound, Washington, USA | host: Bankia setacea... | reverse complement strand
TCTGTCTGTCTGTCTGTCTGTCTGTCTGTCTGTCTGTCTGTCTGTCTGTCTGTCTGTCTGTCTGTCTGTCTTTTCATATGTATTGTATGCATTACTCTTTCTTAATGGATGAACCGATACTGAAGAAGCTTTACATAGTTGCAGTATATGACCTATTAGGATGTGCATGAAGGAAGATAATACTGGCCCGAAAGGTTTCAATGGAGATAATGAGAAGTGCGGGACTAGTTCTCCTCGAAATTCTTTTTTTCTACCAAATTTTAGATATGTTATCTGCATTTTGAGTGATTCTTCAGTATGTGTATTTTAATTACTAACAATAGTTTGCATGAATGAGTGTTAATATTATTTTCTGCATTCCTGTATTTCAGTAAATTTAGCACAGATACAGATGGACACGTCGTTAGGTAGCAACGGTAGTCTAGACTCTACACAGTTGTTAACAGGACATACTGACCACGATGAGGAGAATCCATTAGAACATAAACTGTGGCATCTGGTAGAGAGTTTTTTGTGATTATAAATTATGTTTGATCCATTAGAACATAAACTGTGGCATCTGGTAGAGAGTTTATTGTGATTATAAATTATGTTTGGACAAGAATACCTGTTTTATTTATAGAAAAGTTTCACAGGACAAATATTTCAGGATGCCTCTTCAGTATTTGAAACAATTGCTAGGCTGTGCAATGTTAAATAATATTAACATGGACATGTATGGTTATGAAATATTTACTCCCAAACACGTCCATTCTACTTACTTGATAATTGTTCATGTTTTAAATATAATAAGTTTGTCATACCCTAGGGCCAAACAATTCCAATCTTCATATTTTATTAAAGTTCCTGTTTTAGATGTCATAAACTATATCATGCCCTAGTTATCATTGCTGTGTACACAGAATCTTAAAAGGTCACCTTTGAGCTATGTAATATTTGTGATGATATTATTTACTGCTTTGATTCAGGTCAAGAAAGAGGAGGAGGTTTCAAAGCAAGAAAAGTCGGCCATAGACGAGCTTTATCTCAATCGATTGTTTACTACAAAGGTACGGCAGGGGTTTTTCTTTGGGCACCTCAGTACATAGTGTTAAGAGCATTATCGATGTTGAGGATTGTTTGTTGTCAGGCTTTCATTTGTACATCCTATCATCCACATTTGGTCTTGTTAACTCTCTTCACAGCACAAAAATTCTACTTGTCCTATTGCCCTGACGTTGCATGCAGGATGAGTTGAAATTTTTAAATCAGCATTTTTCTTGTTTTTTACCATACCTTGTTATGGAGCAGGATAAGTAGAGATTTTCAGATTGTTTCCGCCCTGTCTCTAGTAACTACAGTTTTAAAACAATCTAAACCAAACTTGTTGACACTGTTTATGATCTAGAACTAGGCCAAGTTGGATAATGAACAATATGGAAATTATAATCCACAAAAAAACAGTCACATTTAACCACCATGAATAATTTGAGAATGAAAACTGAGATAACCCTTCCTAAGTGACATCCATCCACCAGGGCACACATTTTTCACTCGTCCTATTGCCCTGTCAAGTGGTAATTTTGAAATCTTTAATTTATTTTTCTAATTTTACCATACCCTATAATGAGCAGGACATGTGGAGATTTTGAGAATTTTCTTGGCCTGTCAACAATAGTAATGTAAAATATTTCCTGAACCATTGATTCTATTAAGACAGTGTAATTGTTGTTTAAATAGCCTTGACCTGGGTAACCACTTGTACTGCATGGGAACATTGACCTGACACTCATGAATAAATCACATGGACTAATGCATTACAAAATAGGTGTTACGTGTGTATTCAATGGTCACATGTTATATTAATATGAAGTAATAACACGACAATCTAATCCATCTATACCACAATTCTGCAGTCTGTGTAATGAATTCATGAATGGCTGGTCAATGTCCCCATGCAATACTGCTGGTCAATCAGAAAATGTCTGGTCTGGGCCATAAAGAACAAAAGTGATTGATATTAAACTTGGTTTGTAGATAGATGGCAGTGAGAGAAAGGGCAGTGCACAAGAAATATAATCATATCTTGTATATTGACAGAGTTATCTCTCCATAACCATTTTTATGTTCCCCAAAGGGAGAAGCATATAGTCGCAGCTTTGTCCATCTGTCAGTACGTCCGGTACCTTGTCCGTCAAATAACTGCTGTTGGCATTTAAATCAAACTAGGTTCATAGATAGATGGCAATGAGGAGAAGGGCAGAACCCAATAACCATAACCTGCATATTTATCTAGTTATCTCCCCATAACCATTTTTATACGCCCGTTTGAAAAAAAACGGAATGTATTATGGGAACACGTGCGGCGGACAGCAGGCGGGCGGTGTCCAGAGCATTTGTCCGCTCAATAACTGAAATAGTTTTCATTGTATAATCATCAAACTTTGTGAAAATGTTTGTTGGAAAAATATCTTGGCAAAGTTGGATAACCAGCCAGATCCCTTGAAGCACTTTGGTGTTATGGCCCTTGAGATAACTCAAATTTAAAAATGTTCAACCTTATCCGCTCAATAATTCAAATATTGTTTGTGGGTATAATATCTTGCTCAAGTTTGTTAACCAACTAATCGCCTCAAGCGTACGGATTATTCAGATTGACAGTAGACATTTGCTTTCTTATTATATGGCAATTTCACTTGTTAACTACTATTCGGGCGTATTTTGAGACATAATGGACACTATTGTTTCATAGTTGTTAGCTCTCCGGGCCATATCTTGGAAAGTTCAAATGGGATTGAAATGAAACTTGGTTTATAGATAGGTTGCAGTGAGAGGAAGGGTAGAACCATATAACACATAATCCTGCCCTGTATATTTACAGAGTTATTTCCCCTTAACCATTTATGTTTTCATAATTGTTGCCTGTGTGGACCATATCTTGGAAAGTACAAAAGGGATTGAAATTAAACTTGGTACATACATAGATGTTAAGAAAGGAAATACAGAAGACAAGAACCATAATCCTATCTTACATTTTACTTGAACTATCTCTCCTTATTTTTTCACAAAAAAGTTGTTTTCTTTGTCATGTCTTGGTGTACAAGTGGTGTTGGATTACAAGTTCTGCCTTTTATAGACAATAGCCATTTGTGAAGCATTTCTCGCTTCCAACTATTTCCTTGTTATTTCTAGAATGAAGTTTTCTAACTCGCATGATGACTGGTCAGCTTTTATATACAGGATTAATAAACACTTGTTAAGAAAGTGATAACTACATTAATAGTAACTTTCCTTCAACTTTGGAAAGAGATTATTGTGTACATGATCCATATAGTCCTACCACATGCAAAGGCAACTGGCTTTGTTTCAAGGATAACTAAGCCTGTTTACCATTAATTGTAGTTTATTACAATATGGTCAAGATAGTAAAAGCAACAAGAAATGCTAACTTAGGATTAACTATTGAATACAAGTCAACTCCACTAACAGATAGGCCTCAAAATTGGTTAATTGTTTGATGATGGCAAAGGGCCATGTAACCTTGACTAGAAATCTGAAGAGAAAACCCTTGATCAAACTGGAAAAAAACAACTGCAGAATTATCAGAAATCTGTTTTTTGAGAGTGTTTGTTCAGGCATGGTTTGAGTTTTCATAAAGTTTGAAAGAATATTTAGACATGTTTTATGATACTGATGGTAACACTTTAAACAGCTGTCTGTAGGAAATACGCTGGTCCTTAAATCATGACAACAAAACACAAGTCGTTCCAGTAACAAATGTTGGAAAATTAACTAAAGGCAAAGAGCAAAATATTTTTTTTATCACTAGTAAAAGTTGAATGGATTTTGTGACACCTACAAAACAATTGGTCGAGAATCAAATGTTGGAATTTTCACAGTAGGCATCATATTTCTCTGACCAGTAAAAAATGAGAGAAAATAGTTCTCAATACTTGACACATGTTATTTTTACCTTTCAGCAATCCCTGATGGAGTATGTAAATCCCTTATTTAACCAGATACTGAACCAAGATATGTGTCCCCCACCTGCCAAGGGTCTGTATGATTTCCTAGATGACCTGTCTGACAAGTATAGAGTAGATCCAGAGATTATACATGCATGGAAGAGCCATAGGTAGGTGTAATACATCCAACTAACTACAGTGAAGTCTAATAAGTCCGTAAAAAAGGGGCTTCCATTAAACTTCTCCTTTATTTAGACAGGGAAAAGAGAATTCCAACCCGTTTCAAAACTGGGATGAATAGCATCCCTTTCCATTTCTACATAGTTCAAGGTTTGCCGCTCGCAAACAGTCCATATATTGACTAGATCTCCCTTATCTGAGCTGGTCCAGACTCTCTGTGGCCCTAGATATTCTGGGTTGCCTTTTTCTTTGCACAACATGCTATACACTGCAACTCCATTATAACGCGGTTGTTGGGGTCCACGGCAAAAAAACGCGTTATAACGGACCGCGTTATAAATACCGCGTTATATACATGCGACCGTTGTTCAAAATCTTTAACGCGACCTCTTTCACATGTTTTCACCACGTAAACAAATGCCCCACTCACCGTTATTTGGTATGGGACATCAGTCAGTGTATTTAGTTTATAGTTACAACACAAAAACTTTTCATAAATCGTGGTATCAATCAGGTGTATGTTGGTAGAATAATTGAGTTGCAATTGATCTACTGTTGATTTATTTCATTCAGATACCTATGTAAAACGATTAGTTTTGGTGACGAAAGGGTTCTAAAAATAGAAACGGTCCAAGTACAAGCTAGCCTACTGCCTTGACAAGCAGATGTTACTGTTCTGTAAGGGAAGTAGATCTGCGTGTAGTTAGGTACACGCGTTGTAAGATTTTTCATAAACATTAAAAACTTCTATAATGAATCGTTTAAAATATCATTAATATGAAATATAACGGGCATATCTACTGTAAAGCTTGTGATTTCTTTTTGTGCTAATGCAAAGTTTAAAGACATCGCCTGCATTGTTAACCATCATTATCATGTTTTCCACGTGCCGCGGCAGTTTTATATTGTAAACAATAGTTGCTCTACATATGATCCCCGATTACGTAAGCATTGTATATCGAGTGACCCGTTGACATCGCCTCTGGGGAGATTAACTGGTGGATAGGAAATTCACAGGGGGTACGATTTTCACAGCTTGCATTGTGTATACCGCGATCGTCTGCTGACAATTTCACACCTTATCCTGGGAAAATATTTGGGAGCCATGCGGAGACCGCGTTAAATGGCGTCGCAGTGTATTTATGACTTTTCTACGGCTGCCCTCAACCTGTCTTAACTTATGAAGTTACTATGTGTATAATGGACTCTAGTGGCCATATTCTCATCCCTGAAGTGTACAACGTTGTACCTACTATTGTTTTGATAAAACCCATTTGAATTCTTCAGAAGGTTGTATGTCCGAATCAGCATTAAGACTGGGCATACAACTGTATATAATGACCCCCTGGAATGTGATAAACTTGCAATATTCCTCCAGAATAGAGTTAGTAGAATAGTTTACTCCCTTACTACAATAATCTGTAATAATACAAATACATGTATTGATGTTAAATGGTTTATGTTTTTACAGTTACTACATTCGAGTGTGGGCCCCGTTGCTGAAGTCCCCATCCTTGTTATTTGATATCCAAGAGCCAGACTATGTCAGTGAGAACCTGGATATCATAAGTCAAGTGTTTATAGAAAGCTTTTCACTAGCAGTTCAAAAAGTTACAAAGGTATGTGTATAGTATGTGATAAAAACAAGCACCTTTCTCACATGCACGTACTCTTTCAAACTAACTGAGTATGCTTGTATTGAATTGATAAAATGTAGAAAGGCCTTCTCCTTACACACATACAGTCATCCAAAGCATAAATCAATTGATATACATACTGGCAGCAAAGAAACTAAAGTATAAGTGACTTTTATCAAATCAAATGCCTGCATGTTTAAAAGTGATTACTCTTATATGGCTGTTACAAAGTGTAAAACAGATTCTAGTTGGCACACTCTCATCCCTGGTACATTCTACCAAATTGCTTTACTATGAGGGCCTCTTTTAAACTGTTCTTTCCTTTGTTGCCCTTCATTGAATGTATGGAGATTGACATGCAGCCTTTCCTGACGTATGAATGTCAAGTTTCTAAAGAATGTGACAATTACCTTAGTGCAAGACAGAACAACAAGTGCAGTTTCCAAGGGCAATTTGCATCTGTTTCATATTTAGTTTCAATCAAAGTTTATTAATTAGCTAGTCGGCAATGTAACGCATTTGTCAGTGCACTGTATATGGATTAAAATCCTAGTTTATTTTAAGTTGTAATGCTGTTGCCCTTTGTAACAAGTAGACTGCTGTTACTGTAGTTAAACAGTACTGTACTATACTTATTGCATCTGAATATAAGATATATCTATGGCAGTGTGAAGTAACTCTTACACAAAAACACACATGCTTGAACTCAGCGCTTCGCTATTCATGTAAAGTTAGGATGAAGTATCTCATTTGGTACCTAACTACATGGATGTGTAAATCTATAATGCACCTTAGTCAGTAGGGCTAAACCAACGCTCACACACACACAACAAACAAATAAATAACTGATGAAAATTATCTCATGAAGCTGAAACTAACCTTTCTTTCTATCTTATATATACAGGCAGAGCTCCAGATAAGAAATGGTCTAATTATTTTGCAATACCAGATTTTTATTTCAATTAGTTTTTTACTAACACAAAAATTGTCAATTAGTTTTTCCTCTTAAACACCAACCACAATAGGTTGTTTGTCCATAACTTGATTATGTGTACTTTTATGTTTAGCTCCACGTGCTTCTGCTGTTGTTGTTTTCTTGGTTCAATAACAGTTTTTGAAATAGTTTTCAGAAATAACAATAATGTAGTTTTTGGCCCAGATTCATTGCCTCTAGCAATAATGTTCTCTTTCGTTCAAATGTAGCTTAAAAAGGTCTGCAGACAAGTATACTTTAAGATGTTTTCTACAAAAAAAAAATTTCAGTAGTTTTTTTTTATATTTACATATATTACAGGAAATTTAATGCTGAATTCAACAAGCTAATAAAAACAGTAGGTCACCTTGCTCATTTTATTTTTAAATTATGTTGAACACGCCCACCTTTGCCAACAATTTTGACTTTATTTGGATATTTTCTTATTCTCACTTATCGTCCTTAATTTGAAACAAAACACTAAAATGCTTGGTCTGTAATTTTTATGCATTAATAGGATGTCAATTTGCACAAAAAGTTCATACAAAATGTGCTAAACTAGTTGATGAAAATGTTTTATCGACTGTTTTGTTGTCTTAAGTGTTCGTTATTTCGAGCCAAAAATATTTATCAAATGGGTTTATCTAACAAATTTTGATAGATTTTTTCTTAGGAAGATAGGTATACATATGATTTATTTAAAAGAGCAAACAAGTACATGTCACCGCACTACTTTGTATTCTATATTCAAAATGAGTTCATGTAGAAAACCCGAAATACAATATGATTTACCTAAAATCACCCAAATCAAGTGAATTTGCTTAAAAGAAATTAACAAACAGTGGTCAAAAATTCTTAACTATGTTGATTTTATTATTTTAAACAACTATTCAATTGATTTCTGAAAAAAAAGAGAAATTATGAATATAAAAAGTTACGCTTTCGTTGGAATTTGAACCCCAACCCCTGAGTTTTGAGGCTACGGAATAGAATAGAATGCGCAAAGAAAACTGCCGAAAACGCCTTTAATCACTAAAACTAGTTGTATTCTTATGTAAATTAAAAGATTAATATAGTTTGTATCCAAAATAGGATACATAGATTTCGTTCCATTATCTTGAAAACTGTCTCTGGAACTTGAATTTAAAGACGTGTTAATAAAACAAGTTTAACTCTGAATCAGTTCAATCGGTTTTAAACTCGATAATAAAAAATCTTGTTTTTATGGCTAAATTTGACGTTTTGTCACCTATTATCGCCACGTCGCCATCATTACATACTCGCCGTTGTGAGAATGTTTTATTCATCAAGCCAAAATGTGGTACTAAGTTAAATGTCTGTGAAGAAACAAAGGAATTGTTCGCTTTGAGTTATAAAGAATCATATTTTGAAGGAATAATAATATAATCATCAAAATGTTTTGAAGTAGCTATGTGGCTATGAAGTACAGATGAATATTTAATTTTTTGATTTTGAGCGAAAGTGCATCTTTAAACAATTTTTTTTACCATTTCCAGATTGAGTTGTATAAACATTCATAGTGATATGACAACAGGAGTAAGATTTTTTTTATCACCCGCCACTTGCTATTACTTCCACAGGTTTCTCGCATGGCGCCTCTGGTATTATTTTAGACTTTGTGTTATATAAAGATATTCATAATGGTTGTATAGTTTTAAAACAAGGTTAGTTATGTGATAATCGTTATTCTTTATTAAAGGATTCACCCTCACAGAAGTTGATCTTCCATAATGACATGAATGTATACAGAGAGAAGGTGAAAGATTTCTACAAGAACGTGAAAGTGAACGTTGCAAACATCGCCGAGTACTCTAAATACATGGAGGAAGTAAACCGGGTAAGGGTGCTAGGGAATGGTTTATATGTAGCTTATCACGTCATCTTCTTCTTCGTGTAATAATTGCGGTTTGTGCATGGTACTGTGGTCTGTTAGAGAGCGCACGTCATCTAAATGAAACTTTATTCATTTGGTCACTATGAAGACTAGATGAACACAAACAACTTTTTGAGAGGCCAACCAAATTTATGCCCTTTTTCAAAAATCTCTTATAGCCATATCGAGAAGTTTGTGTCTCAAACTCCTCCCACAGTTTTCAACTTATCTGTAAAGTGTTTGCCTTATTTCCTGTGACAAAGCTGGGATAGGGTGTATACTCATCACAATTTTGTTTGTCTAATAGAGAATACTGTTATAAACAAGCGGCACATTCAACAGTTAATTGGCGTTTTTGAAAGATTTCTTGTTTGATGAGAGTTATTAGCAATGGCATTTTTTACAAATAAAGAAGAAGGAAGGGGTTACTGTATTTGGATCCAGTAAATATACATTAGGGGTTGCTAACTGTTTCCTTGAGCTAAAATTGTTCTCCTGACTGGACTCAACTGGCTCTTTCCAGAATGACACACTACAAAGTGATAAATGTAACGGAAAACTATGTATGCATCATAGTTGATATTACAGAAAGTAATATAGAGGAGTAATCTCTTTGTTACCACCTAGTATCTATTCTGCAGCAAATTATGTTATCACAATTCACAGGTTTTTGTATTTTAGTTACTTTCCATGTGGTTTATGATAGAGATTTAAATATCAGTTAGTATTGTAAATGTGTTTGAAATAGAAACAAATTATCTGTATTAAGTGGTAATCTTGGGTTTGTTAAATTTGACGGGGATAAATGATTTAGTGTGTTATCCAGACTACGTCTTAGCCCCTCCCTGTTCCTAATCTAGAAAGCTCTAAGAGTACCTTGTTGAATTATGAATTAATAGTTTAACATTTCAAGCATTCTGGAGCATCATGACGTAGGGGCTCTTAATCACTGGGTTGCGTGCCAAGGGTGATTTTGAGTCGAGGTCCATGTTATTTCCTTGAGCAAGAAACGGTGGTTGCTCAGTACTGGTTGGTTCCAGGAACAGATTCAAGCAGAATTGTTTCCATCTCAATCAAACTGAAATAAATTAATATAAACAGAATCATTATTAACTTCATTGTAAGTATATGTTACCCTTTATTTCAGTTACAACGAGGTACAGAGTTTAAGAGGTCTTCAGCTTTGTTTAGGCTTTATGAGCAGATATCAAAATACACAGATGAGGTAAGTTATTAAAATTGTTAATTTGACTTGTAAACTGTTATTTCATTGACATTATTTAAGGTAAAGTAAGGAGATTATAAACGGTATAAAAATGCAGGGAAAAGGAAGACAGAGTGAGAGAATTGGGGATATCAGACATTAATGTTTAACAAAGAAACAACACTATGCTATAAAAGTCAGTAAACTATTAGAACTGACTGACAGTACATGGGTAAAACTAAAAACCTGCATTAAACCTGCCAGCCTCCAATGTTAAGTCAGTATCATACAAAACCCTGTGTGTTAACATTGTAAGTAAAAACTGTGAAAATATGTTTACATGTTTATTGATATATAGGACTTTTAGTACAGTCCCTGGAGATATTTGTGTGCATTTTTGGTCCAGAGCGTTTCTTGTTTGGATTGTGCCGGGGGATGTCTGAAGTTTACTTTTAGCGAGGGTAGACATTTGGCATCCTGGCAGTTTCCATGGTAACCAAGACAGCATCCAAGATGGCCACCATTTTATTTGTCCATACTAGTCTTTCTACATGTCTTATATCTATTAGGCACAAACATATATTGAAATAAATCTTTTAAGAATGTGATTGTATAATAAAGATAATCCCGAAAAGCTTGATAATTGGCGTCCAATTTCTAAACATAGATTATAAGATACTAGCACAAGCACTAGCGAATCGTTTACATAATGTGCTACCAAGTATCATCAGCCAGGATCAACAAGGTTTTATAAAGAATCGATGTATTGGCTCTAATATAAGACTTATTCAAGACATTATTGATTATACAGAATTATTAAACTTTGATGGTGCAATTTTACTTATTGATTTTAAAAAAGCATTTGATACAATAGACCAGAGTTTTTTGTTCAAATCATTTAAGAAATTTAAGTTTAAGGAATGTTTTATTAAATGGGTAAACGTAATGTACTCAAATATTACTTCCATTATATCTAATAACGGTTGGATATCAGAAGCATTCAATATTAAGTGGGGTATAAGACAAGACAAGGTTATCTGCTCTTCTTTTTGTCATATTAGCAGAAGTACTAGCTGTTAAAATACGTTCATCTAATATGGTAGAGGGAATCCAAATTAACACTGAAAATCAAACACACAACATTGAAATATGCCAGTTGGGAGACGACACTACCTTTTTCTTGAAAAATCAACATGAAATAACTGCATCTTTACATATTATTGAAGAATATGAAGTATTTTCAGGGCTTCAATTAAACAGAAATAAAACCGAAGGGATATGGTTAGGTAGACTTAGAAATATAGATTTGAACATGGAAAACATAACATTCACAAATACATTTATTAAAACTCTAGGTGTATACTTTGGACACGATCACGAACTATGCAGTAGACTTAATTGGGAGGTAAAACTTAACCAAATCAAAGAACAATT
>ENA-OREC01001802-OREC01001802.1-marine-metagenome-genome-assembly--contig:-NODE-1802-length-11266-cov-15.269819_pt1 | contig 11266 bp, 3 predicted proteins | sample MGYA00248626_ERZ508543 | MGnify/ENA primary metagenome ERZ508543 (study PRJEB26211, sample SAMN05518279) | marine metagenome | isolation source: Puget Sound, Washington, USA | host: Bankia setacea... | reverse complement strand
GCTGATCAAACCAATTACTTGAACATGCCAGGGAAATACTATACAAGAAATGACATATTACAAAAAGGATTAGCTCTACTAAATGTCTTGTGTTCTACATTTCCACGAGTTGCTGACTAATTTGTGAGTACTGGTGCTTGTATTATTGATGTGCTCTTGGATTGATGGTGATGCCGAAGCGTGTTCTGTGATGGCCAAGGGCAGACACAACTGGAAAGGCATCACGGAAACATCATTGCGTTTTCCACAAGGGATGTAAATAAAAGCAAACTATGACCTGTTTTCGTAAAGTACAATTTATCTCTGATGTAGTTGCTTTGACCATACACACTCAGAATACTAGTGTATTCTTCAGTAACATAGTCCTAAGATGTTGTGATTCAGGGAAAGCTTCATTACTTAACAGCTGGAAATTCATAAGTATATAAAAACGGTAACATGAACTGAACTTATTAGTAATTCGGCATTTATTTACTAATCATTTAATCTTGATTACAATACGAATACGGCAAAAGCTCTCCAAATCAATATACAAATGTGTATCAAAATACAAACCTTGACGGGGTTAATAATAACATTGTAACAGAACATTGTATTTATTTCAACATAAGCATATATACACAGCTCATCAATGGAAACAACACATATATACATAGCATGCACAAATAATAGTATATGAAATTTGAATTAATTTTGAAAAAGTGGCCATGTGAGAATGTAAAAAATGAATAGAATGATTGTCATATTTACAGAATTATTCCAATAAGTACATTTAACAATTTAGTATATGGGTCGAATGATGAAAAGTATACAATGGCCAAAAGTGTTTTACTATAATATTATATAAATAAATGTGAACAATCAACAAATAATACAAATATATGTACAAATACGCCATATGTTTATGCATTAACGGGATGTGTATTAGCTTTTTTAAGGTTGAACATTGGGTAAATGGAAAACTAAGAACTATATAGGTATGTTAAAGAAAGTGAATTATGCTATATTTTAGTGTGCTTTATGTGCTTTTATACAAAATATACCTAGTTTGGTTATTTAGTTGTTTTTTGTCAGTATTTAAAGGAGATATGAATTTGTAGACTCTAAAATAACTTGGTATGTATAAATTTTTGATATTAGAATACAAGGGGCATATAAGGACGCAGTGGAACTCGTCTTCTATATCATTAAATGTGCAATGTGTGAGCACTTTCGATCGTATTTATCGTATTGTGACGACCAGTTTCTAATAACCAAGAGTTGGGTTTAGCTGTCAGAAGAGCTTACCGTGAGAATTACGCCCCTGTAATTATCCACATTGGACAAGTTTCCAGATTAAATGCTTAACAGTGATGAAAGCTTACCCATCTAACATTGGAGACTGATAAAAATTGCTTCAAGAGATTCGCTGATAAATGTTCGGTCGACATTGTGTGCTACAGTACAAGGCAACTAGCAGAGTTACAATTACGTGAAATGAGATCATGTACATAATCTATGATGAGAGGGAAATGAAGATTAAGAGAGATGTTCAATGAATTATTCACATTATTTTCTCACACCATGACTATCTAACGGCCCTTAAGAGAAACTGTATATAGTGTTACGAGTTCAACGACACTAGGGATGTTCGGATGGAATAACCTTTTAACAAGACGTGGACTGGTTATACTATATTGTAGTTCATATAAAAGTATTTGGACTTGGAGTCAAACGATTGTCCTGGATAGCATTGATTCGTTACAAAATGCATTTAACATAGAAATGAAACACACACACACACACACACACACGCACGCATATATATATATATCGAAACCCCTTGAATATCAAAATGTTTCAATTTCTAGTCATAAGAAATTCCCTTCCTATTGATAAAATTAATATCTTAAGCGGAATATCACTTTCTGAAAAAGTCAATAACAATTCTATAAATCAATACTGATTCTCATATTCCATACTAAACATGTGTGCACGATTCTGGTGATTAACTTTGAATATAACTATGATCATATAATGTAAGAGTATAAACTTTTTCTATTTACCAAATGTCGTTCTCTATACAACATTTTTGGAGAAGTAAATAACCAACCGGAATTAAGTCTTATGAATATAGACATTGGTGTAGAGTATCGCATATTTCATAGCATGTCAGCACCTAATACTAGAAATTGGGCCACTAGAAAACAACAGTTAATGTAGCGCTGACATGTTTCTAAAATATTAAAGACAGCCATTGTCCAGACGCAATGGTTAGGGAATACTAATTACTTTCAAACATTATCTTTTATCTCGCGTAATTCATGTGGCAATTCAGATGTAAATACTAAGGCCTGCTCAAAACCGCGGTGATAACATACTTGATTACTGCTTTTCTAAGCATGTAAGATAAAATGCTCAAAGTATGTGAATCTAGCTTAGTTCCCTCCTTGTTGACGACCGTACGAAGGATAAACATATATATTACAATTTTAAACTGCTGCAACATAGAATTCACGATTTAACCAACACGAGTTGCAAAGGTGCACTAGTAGAAGAGGCTTGATCTTTTGATGATGGTTTTCATCTTCCACATATATTTAGTGTGAAAGGCACAGCCTCTTAAACACTATATACATCATGCAGGGGTAAAAGTTGTCGAAGCATGAAAACGTGAAGATGATGCTGGGGACCAGGGAGAATGAAAACGTGCAGATGATGCTGGGGACCAAACTTTCCAAACGCTTTTACCAAATATCTAATACCGATAGGAGAAAGAATGACAACATTTCATACATATCTACTTTTATTATAAATTTCAGTATCTATAGAACAATAAAATACTAACAAAACATAACACATGGTATTCATTCGAACAAGCAAAGTTCTGAAAATGAGCAAGTATAAATAAATCTTCATATCAAATGAGTTCTATCAAAGACAATAACAAAAGGGTGATCTACAGACTACATAAGGCCTTTAAAGTAAGGCATTCAAACAAGGCATGCACACAGGGTATAATAGATATCACTTTGTATATATGGTGTAAATATGTAATCTATTCTACTAAAATGTCCAAGGGAGACCACCACAATTGTAACATCGAAAAAACAAAACCAGGGTACTGTCTTACTGAAAAACGTATACAAACTTTTAAGTTTCGCAACTAGTTTGGATCTCATAAACACAACAAAAACTCTTTAAAAATTGTGTGTTTTTAAATCTAATCAAGGGATTTTATCTAAGTTATAATTAAGTGCAGGAAGTTTAAGTTTTGTGTAAAGTGGCCATTTCACCAAGGATTGTTTTGGTCCCGATAGTACCTGATCCTTTATTTTGGTCGATCAGGTCCTGTACCGAAAAAGTGATCGGCTACTTTGTTTACACATGTTGAAAAACATTAGCCAATCAAAAACCTCGGTCTGTGGTCGCCCACTGAATGTCCTCTTGATTCGCCGCCCTCTGGAGCTTTAGTATAGCCCCTGGAGCTCTCTGCCAACGGAGTGTAAGCACTTGACCCTCACCCGATCCTCAGACGACCAAGACAACCACGATGCGACGGTTTTTGATCGACTACTGTTTTTCAACAGGTCAACTCGGTCAAAAAAGGGGATGATTGGAGGCCATTCAGGACGACAATCAGGCCGATTAAAAAAATTGATTCATTGGGGACAATCTGGTCCAGATCAGGCCGATTGGCAAAAACAATCCTTGGTGAAATGGGGGCAGTTCAGTAAAATTGTACCCAGATCTTCGAGTCCAATTTCCAGATTTTGTTCATTACTCTTTTTCTAACCCTCACATAGTTAATCTTATAAACATCAAGTCTATGAACATTTTAAACTTATATGACTAATTTGTGCAAAAGAAAAATCTACTTCTATAAAATTCCATTAAACACAATATATCATATAGATAGCGATAATGTGGCAAAAAAATTACAACCTCCAGCATCTTGTCCAGGGTTAGGACATTCCACTCGTCCTATTGTCCGGACAAGTGATTTTTTTATGCAGGACGAGTGAAAATAGTGAAATCTTTGATGTATTTTTCTAATTTTCATCATACCCTATAATTTACAGGACAGATTTTGAGAATTTTCCTGATCTGTAGTCCTCAATGTCAGGTTAAAATGTTAATAAATTTACCCCCCCCAAAAATCAATGTCAAAAGTTAATTAGCTAGATTTTGACCTCTATCTCTGTCTATATTGTTGCCTTCTGTCAGCATTTAATTGATACATTATCGCAGTAAAAAAATACACTATAAATAGAGCACAAAAAATACCTGAAGTATATAATCATCTTGTGCACATACAACAATCCACACGGAAACCCAGAGTTTACAATAATTGTAAGTATGAGACTAATATATACCATATAAACACTTACACATACAAGGTCACATGCTACACGGTCACACTTTCCATGGATGCAGTTATATAATGAATGTCTTCAACAATATTTAAGAATTGTGTATTAAACAAATCACAATAGGGCTGGTTAGCTAAAGAAAGATAGTGCTATATGTATTTACTTCAAAAAATGTTTTCTGTCCCATGATGTACAGCATAAACTCATGCTAATTGGGCTTTGATTTTCTCTACAAATAAGTTGAATGGATCTTCATTTAGGATAGAAATAATTTTAAAAATGTAATTCGAAATACAACTCAAAATCTTGACAAGGCCATTCAGGGTTAATTTTGAAAAATGTTGATCGTGCAAAAAAGTCCCAATTAACAATACATGTAGTTTAGTAATTAACAATAGATAAATGCATTGATTGAAATGGTATAGTGCATAAACATAAAATCACACTTTATACTACAATTATCTTTATACATGACAATAAAACAGCTGAGAAAGAACAACATCTACATCTCCCTAAATAGTTTTTTGGCGTATAAATGAAAATGTAAATGTATGAATACACAACACAGAGGAATGAAGATTGCCTGTTGAGCAAAAGAGAGGACACCCAAACCCGAAATGTTCAATTTACATAGGACATGACTACATGTATAGGCCAAATCTTAGTTACACTTACATAACCACATTTAGAATGACAATAGACAGTGTGTAGAACATGGCACCATTTTACGTAAGCAGTTACCGGTACGAAAAACATAAAATTACGCGATAATTTGGGATCGTTATAACTCTGAAACATCTGGAAAAAAATATGAGCAACCAATCGGAAAAAATAACTTTGTTTATTTCATTAAGGGATTAAACATGGGATCTAGATTATATTCAAGATTCAAATGTGTGCATAAGTTACAGATTTTGCGTGAGTGCTATTGCAAAACGGCACCCTGTTCTTTAGAATGTATTGGAAAATTGAATACATGTAGTGAAGTGCAGAGCAAGATATCATTACCAAATAATAATCACACTGTTCTACTGCATCAATTTGCACCACTTGATAGTTAGTCAATAAAATGAGTGTTCTACTTTACAATGAGAGGGATGGTTTCAAAAGTTTTAATATGTTAAGTTATTGCTTAGTACATAAGTCACGGACCTTTGTTTATGGTATTGCTAAGTGACAATTGCTGTCTTATTGACAATATTTAGAGTATTTTTAGGACGAAAACTGTAAAAAATGGTATTGCTGAACTTAAAAGAGTAAAAACATGACATCTAAAAAATAAACAAGTTAATTTACTAGATAGATGGTTTTGCATATGATATACATGTACATGAATTGTTGCAATGGTTACATTTAATAACTGATACTAATTCTGGGTTTGCCATATATATTTTAGCTGAATGTCATTCACATGTAAATACTAAACAGCATTCACATGTGTACAGACACTATTGAATGGCATTCACATGTAAATACTAAACAGCACTCACATGTGTACAGACGATATTGAATGGCGTTCACATGTAAATACTAAACAGCATTCACATGTGTACAGACGCTATTGAATGGCATTCATATTTGTATCTAGTCTATAATTAATTTTGCATGTTGATACTGCTAGTCATATGTGTATACATGAGTAAACAGCACTGATTGTCATTCAATCTTGGGTACTGAACATCATTCATATGCCATACTCAGATAGAATGTCAAATATGCTAAAAATGTCATTCACATTTGTATACTAAATGTCATTCACAACTGTATTTGAGTGAATATGTTTGGATTTCTGAGACGATGTGCGTAGTAAACAAAACACAAACATTTACATTATGGTATGTTCACCAGCAGAACTCATGGCTGATACAAAATAAACTCTATTCTAAAACCAGCAAAATATACATAGTGGTTGTTATTTACACATAAAAATATATAAAAATCAGTATTATCACAGATAGAGAGTAGAGAAATAAAGGTTAATCCTTGGGTCAGCAGTCCCTGCACAAGCACCACAACAACACTTTCAACATGCAGACCTGGTGTTTAGAAATCGGGACGAAATAATGAAATCAATTTTGGCCATCATTCTTGTTTACTAGAAGATATAATATTATTTAAATAATTTGCACATACACACATCCCAACTAAAGTTGTTTTACATTTAACCTTTGACGAGTTGCCATATCTTTTTCTTTAATTAAATTGTTTCGTTTTTGTTTGTATTTCTATGATCTAGTTCCTTTATTGTCATTATTTTCTTGTCATCAAATTGCTATGTTATACTAGTATTTAAAAACAAAGAGTTTGCCAGATTAATAGATCACAAAGATAGTGTGTAGAAAACAGAATTAGAACTGCATTAACTGAAGTAGAAAAAAATAAAAATAAAAATCTAAATTCAGACATAAACCATAATAGCTTAATCCATGAATAAACCTATGACTCCTTATAAACGATACAATAACGGTGTAACTCATATTTAGATACAGACTAGTTACACCATTATTACATTTTGCCCCATCACCTGTGAGTTCACATTTACTTCTTGATGAATGTGTCAGCCCTAAAATTAAGGTACTATTGAGAAGGAAGAATAAGTGTTACCCTGAAAGTGAATACATTCGTAAGGTGTCCCATGCTTAAGGTACTATTGAGAAGGAAGAAAAAGTGTTACCCTGAAAGTGAATACATTCGTAAGGTGTCCCATGCTAAAACAGGTTCAGCATTTGTATAAACTCAGCAGTGCCAGTGAAGCAATCACAAAGGAATGTTTTTGTTGAATACATTTCTTATGCACTAGTGATGTACTGATAGCTGCTTTCTGTTTGGCTGGCTGTTTGAGTTCCATTAGTTATCTTTAATGTTAAAACATCGAATTTAACCAAATTTCCTCATATGCAATGTCTGGGAGAGAGCGAAGGCTTAACCATTGTTTTTATAATTTTGTAATTCCCCACTACCATTTAAAAGATTGAAGATAAACTATATGCAAATTTAAATTATGATTTAATTAAACCTTTCCTATATATTGCTATGTATTATGTCAATGAATGTATCTCACATATTATCTTCCATATAATATTTTCCATACCAAATGATCAACTCATGTAATATCTTCTGTTATTGAATCTACGTGAAAGCTAGTACACCCTGTAGAGATGGGATACCTTACCTGTAACACTTGCTGTATATACACAAACCCAAATACCTGAGAAAGCTGCACATGAAGTTGAAGAAATGTACAAAATGATCGAAGGGAATGGGTTATCGACCTACTACTCTATCTCTCCTAACTATAACTTCATCTACTAGTATATTAATAAATTAGTAGAAAAGTAAGGTTTGCAGCTGACGGCATTTTACTCTTTCAAAAATTGAATGAAAATTTGGTTTTATGAATTAGGTTTTACTGAGGGTAGGATTATGTTTGAATTCTGGATGTTTTTTATTGAGTTAGACAATTGGTATTAAAAAGTACTGGTAATTACTTCTACAAGGTATAATATAAGTTGTATGTACTTGTTCCTTAATTGTTATAAAATAAATAGTTTGTTTTTTTGGTGTTTTTTTTCTACACGGTTCAAGTTGTTTGCTGGCACCTCTATCATCGGACAAAAAATATCAAGATTACTTCAAGAAAGCCACACTTTCACACTTTAAGTACATTGGTTATAAAATCACAAATGAAAGTAGGTAGACATTCACACCATTATGCTATAGGAGTATAAGATTCAATAGCACATATAAACTTCATCACGTAAAAAATAAATTACATCTATGTGGTAATATACAATGCCTTAAAAATATAAACTTACAATAATGAAAAACTATAGACTATACATATGTGACACCGATACAAACAAACAAAAAATATATACATGAAATACACTTCACCAGAATGAGCTAGTACAGATATAAGTACTACTGTCAAATAATTAAAATTACAGGATATTTAAATGTTGGAAAAAAGGGTAAACGAAAGGAAGACACTTGTTCATAATGTGTTGGCATTTGTTTGTAATTAAGCTATTCACTCAAACTACCATCATTATAACAACATTTAGTTTATGAGACAATTGCAAAAAAATAGCTGAATGATTAACTGCTTGACTTCAAACTACAATGTTTCCTTATGCAATAGTTTGAAACAACAGCTTCAATAGAAGGCAACACACTTAAATGTATCACTGAGAACATGTCGAGGGATGGATGTGAATCGGTTCTATCTGCTTCTTTATTCATTATCATTTAGAACCCTTTCGCTTTCAACCCCTTTTTGTATTTATGCTGAAATGTGATTTATACAAAAAAGCAAGCAGACGACAAACATTTAGAAACTTTTGTTCCATTTGTTTGGTATAAACAGAGCCGTTATTCCCATGTCCCAAGTACAATGACTCCTGAACCCTTTGCATTCGTATAGACAACTGGAAGTGAAAACCTTGCATTGACACCTTCTGCATTGATAATATGATTATGCATTACCTTAGTTACATTTCTACTATTTTTTCTGTAAAATCAAAAATAGTCTTAATTTTATTCATGTAAAAAATTAATCCAAAATGGAAAAACTTTATTCATCCAGCAACCATGTATCCAGCACAGGTTTCAACAAGTTATCATGAGGATCAGTAGTAAATCTAGTTAAGAAGTAACATCTAAATATGGTTAGAACGCATTTCTTCTAGATGATAATATCTGTGGCAATATTTGCTGACCGTGATGCTTCTACATAATTACAGTCAAATTTGGTCTCAATAGTTTCTAGTTTAGAAAATACTTACTAAATTCTATAAAATATTGTTCAATTGTTCAACTATGAATGAGAATATTATAGCTGAGAGTAAATACTAACAGAAAAAACCAACATCTAAAACAATGTACCCAAAAATTACACTCTTTCATTGCCAAGATTTGCTAAACCTAAATAACGAAAATAATTCTACGAAGAACATGCGCTAAACAAAAAGTATGCCCTTTTGAAAAAATAATTGTCAAAGTTAATGCAAGCCCTGTCAAAAGGCATAGAATAGTTAACATAAAAATCGAGACACTACTGTTGATTTCAGCTCAAAACTAAGAATACTTGAAAAAAAATACTACATAACTCTTACCTTAAAAAGATTGTCTTAAAAATACAATAAAGTTCCACTATTAATTCCACTCAATATTAAGACCTGTCTGCTATTGACACCACCTGGTAAGAAACAGATATGGTCAGTAAAAATTGGTCTAGCTAGTAAGGCTGACTCGCGATTAAGACCATATTTCCTAGGTCCCAAAGGTGATCTTATTAGTGAAACTCCACTGTATGTATATATAAAGAGACTAGTTCTAGGAAAATACTTAAATGCAAACTAAAAGAGGCACAAATACATTAACCGGTGATTTGAGTCCAAGGAAAACTATCAACCCCTGAACTATTTTATGTTTGTTATTAGTTCATCAAACAACAGAGAGGAGTTTAGTCAATGGGTAAACAAAGTGCAAACATTTCTTTGATCTACAAGTTAAGTAAGTTTTAACAATTAAAGTTAACATAAAAAAACATACTGCTGCATTTAACTTTTTTCTCTCTCAAATTCAACACAGTTAATGCAGTTGAGAAAGTATTGTTAACTGACTAGCCAAAGGTTTTGAAATAAGATATATTTGTATAAGATAAACTGATTTAACAAGTATCATCTCTATGTCCAAAATGGGACTGAATTCTGTAAATTGATGAGATCATACAAGCCGTCATAGGTGTAATTCATCGAACTGGCAGTACATGTGGTTTACATAGTGACTTACATCATGTGCACATACCCTAGATATTGTTTAAATTGTATATCATATTGTGTGCACAAACCATGTCAGTACCTATGGTTTATATAATTGAAATACATGTAGTATGCACAAACCATGTTGTCAGTACCTATGGTTTATATAATTGAAATACATGTAGTATGCACAAACCATGTTGCAAGTGCCTATGGTTTATATAATTGATATAGTACTCATAAACCATGTTGTCAGTGCCTATGTTTTATATAATTGAAATAGAGTGCACAAACCATGTTGTCAGTATCTACAAACGGTTTATCTTAAAAATTATTACGTTCCAATCAGCTATGTAATGTAGGCACCTATGTCAGCTCATATAAACCTCAGTGTTCGATATCTTGATTTTAACAAAAAATATTGACTAAACACTGTACATTGATTTATGAATCACACAGCACTGCTATAGGTTGCATTACGGTCAATGTTAATCTCCATATTTTTACAGAAGTCTGGTGTGAAAGGAATACAGTTAAAGTACTGACATCCAGGACAGTTATATAAAGGCAAGACATAGAATAAAACTACAAGGATAACAAACAAGAAAATAGCTCCTCCTAAAGACAGTATAATCCCTATAAGTTTACGTCGCCTGTCATACACTCCAAAGGACACGTATGGCAGCAGAGCGAAGGCCAAGAGGAAACCGAAGAGGAATCCGCTCACATGAGCCCAGTTGTCTATCCATGGAAGCAAACCAAGCATAAACAGTACAACGATTGGTACAGCAACTTTGAGTAAGGCTATACTAGGTCTATCCAACATCTGCCAACTCTGTAACACTTCCACTAGTAGGCAGGCTAGAATACCAAACTGTGAGCCTGCAGGACCAACCTATAACACACAAGTAATCTCAAGATAAGGTAACAAGAAATCTCAAGATAAGGTAACAAGAAATCTCAAGATAAGGTAACAAGAAATCTCAAGATAAGGTAACAGGAAATCTCAGGATAAGGTTACAAGAAATCTCAGGATAAGGTTACAAGAAATCTCAAGATAAGGTAACAGGAAATATCAAGATAAGGTAACAAGAAATCTCAAGATAAGGTAACAAGAAATCTCAAGATAAGGTAACAGGAAATCTCAGGATA